>Ga0209208_10002501_pt1 | contig 26389 bp, 16 predicted proteins | sample S1TSphfallax_3_FD_187694 | JGI IMG/M metagenome (GOLD analysis project Ga0209208, IMG submission 187694) | Host-associated microbial communities from peat moss isolated from Minnesota, USA - S1T2_Fd - Sphagnum fallax MG (SPAdes) (version 2) | ecosystem: Host-associated > Plants > Peat moss >...
ACATATCAACCTTGTGTCAATCTTACTATACCAATCTCAATATCAAGTATGTATCTATCTTGTACTAATCAAAAAATCAATCTTGGGTGGAAGCAAGGTTGAGCAATTCACTTTTTGCAACATAATTTCACTTTTCAGGTACCCATCTTGTTTAAATGTTTCATGTGCACCAACAAAGTTAGTCTTAAATTTGCTAGTCGGAAGTTGGTTCTAAATTAATAATTTGATTATGAAGATAGATTTGCAATTACTTTTTAGTAAAAGGACATTCACTTTCTACAATGGACTTTTGAAGTTTCAAAATAGGATCCATTCTTTAATTATAATTTTATTAAATAAGGGCATTGATATTAAACATCACTCCAAACAATTTGGAATGATTTATGCCATGGATTTAAAAACTCATATATCTAAAAGCTTTCATATGAAAATTTGAGTCAAAGTTGTTGATGCACTCCTAAGTTCCTTGTTGAACCCACTTGAAGGTCCAAGTGTTTGAATTGCGGAAATATGGAACTTGGAGGCGCTCCCGACTTCCAGCACTAAAGGGGGTAAAAGGGGCGTGCTAGAAGTCTTGGGATTAGACTAGGAAGAGGGACAATTATGTTGTTACACGATCCTGCATCCAAAACCAACCCCAAGTTGGTTAGAACTCATTCTGCATCCATTTGGTGTTGGGACAAGCCACGGGCGACCTTGGACTCACTTGACTCACCACAACCCGGACTCGGGGGAAGCCACCACCTTCCCCCATATAGTATTATGTGCGTTACTCTGTGGGAGCCACATCCGAATGGCACTTTTTCCCGAGACTCCCAAGGAGGAGTCCCGAAATTGTCCCGGGTTGAACTCCCGGGACTTTGGACACTCATGTCTCCTGGCTCCGACCTCTGATTGAAGTGAGATTTAAACCAAAGTTATAGCTCTCCTCAAGAGCTTTCCAATGCCCTATCGCACTCCTTTTGCAGACGTCGACAAGAGGTTGATTCCTGACTTTTAATGGTTGGGAGTCAAACTACCAGTTTGACTCCTGGCCATTCTTTTGCCCATAACTTGGGCTGCAGATGTCCAAATGGCTCATGCAAGGCCATTTTGGACATCTACACTTCAAGACCTTTCCAACGGTATAAAAAAAAAATCAAGGCGAGGTGTTTTGCCTTCTTCTGTCGAGCTCTAAAGTTGCAAGAGTCCCGGAGGACTCCAAGTTCCCACTTTTGGGAGTGTGAGTCTCATCCTCACACTTTGCCCAAAGTGGGGTTGCAACAATTGTCACACCGAATTGCCTGGGTGATGACTTCACTGAAGGAAGAAGGGTCTGCGAGTGTCAACAAAAGATCTTGAACATCGTCACGAAGCCCACAGTGAAACTGATCAATCAATGCAGCTTCTCCCTAGTTGACGTCGCAAGCAAATTGCCTGAATTCTAAAGCGTAGACGGTGGCCAAACGTGTCCCTTGCTGGAGCCAACGTAGCTTGTTGGCTGAAGTCCTGGCCTCACTGTCCCCAAACACTACTTCAAATTCCGCCATAAATGCGTTGAAATCTTGTAGGAGAGGGGATGATGTTTCCAGGATGGGAGCAAACCATGCTGCAGTTGTCCTAGTGAGTAGGGTTCCAATGAATCCTACACGAGTGGTGTCATCCAAATAGCGACGAGGGTGTAGCTGAATGATTAGGCGTACCTGGCTGACAAAGCCTCGAAATTTGGGGCATGTTCTGTCGAACTTTTCTGGTAGGCTGATCTTGGGCTCTGGGGCGACCATTGCAAGGGCAACGGGTACTGGGGCAAGAGGTTGTGGCTGATCCTACATGCGGTTCACTGAGTCTCTGAGCCCGACATTTTCTTGTTGAAGGTGCTGAAGGGCGGTGAGGATTTGATTGAGGTCGATGTTTGATTCCGAGTTGTCCATGGTGGTACTTATTGATGATAACAATGAGGTTGAAGGTTACAGGGAGGCTTGAGGTCCAGCAAAAGTTTTGTTATGGTGCTACTGCATTTGGCTTTGACGTGATTTCTGCCTCTGGATTCAATGCAAACGGTGGCGGTTTCGAACTAAAGCAGCAAAAATATCAGGAGAATGGGTATGATCCCATTTGGAATTCGGATGCGGCGGCGCTCAAAACTACAGCAAGCTAGAAGGAGAACGCAACTTCTACAAATGTCGGTCTTCAGATTCTTGCGAAAATTGATGGAGGAGCAGTGAACAAGTCTGATCTTCCAGCGCCCGTGAAAATTACTATAGTTGGCAATTCCAACTCTGCAGAAGCTAAAAAAGAAGAAGATTTGACTGAGCTTGGTGCTGGTAGATATGGATTTCGATGGCAAGCTGGTGGAGATGCATTTGGTAAGCCACAAGAATAAGCAAAAACAAGTCAGACGCTGATCACCCGGCTGTAGAAGATCGTGAAGAACAACAATAATAGGCACATAAGAAAGAAGGCATGATGGCGAGGATGATGGAAAAACTGCCAAGACATCTACACCACCATCGCAACAACAACAACAAAATTGCTATAGATCTTGTTGCTGCTAGTGATGACAACGACAACAAGGCTACTGATTCCGAACAAAAGAAGGAGCAGACCAAACTGTTATGGACCGGACTAGTGCGAGGCAAGGCAAGGAAACCTGGCTACAACCAAACGGGGAAATACAAGACAAGACAAGACAAGATAGGACAATACTGGAGGACTAAGAGCTTTATTGATCCATCAACTGGTGTTGGTCTGCTGGAGGGCTGTCCCCCAGACCATCTCCTTTTATAACCCTGAACCATCTTATCTTGAAATGCCGAGACGTGGCTGCACTGTTGCACTACCGAGACGTGGTTGCACTACTGCATTGTTGCAACGCTGAAACATGGCAGCACTGTTGCATTGCCGAGACGTGGCTATACTGCTGCACTGTTGCAACACTAAGACATGGCAACACTGCTGAAATTAATCTATGTACCCTACTTTTGTGTTGTCGAATCCAGGCCATGACACAACATCCCAAAAATAAATAAATAAATTATACCTAATCATATTGGGGAAAATAAATTACAATTCCATAAAACTTGGACATATTTTATGTATTGAAAATAAAATTCTAAAGGACTTGATGAATGCATTTTTTAATCAACATTGAATTTACAAAGATTCTAGGTCAATTTAAACAAAAACAAATAGTAGATTTATTTATGACATGCAATTTCAAATTTTTTTAAACTTTTTTTAAAAATTGTGAATTGTAATTATTTTGTGAATACAATATTGATTAAAATATTTTTATATTTTGAGTACAAGTGTTAAAACCCATTGTAAAATTATATCATTAAAAAAAATTTAAAATTAGATTATATATATATATAAAATAATCCTTTGTTGATGGTTGTGGCCATTTTTTTTACTATTTGCAAAATGGTGGAAATTCACTTGAAAAAAACCTTTGGTTACATCATTAATATTTATTGTAAATTTTTAAAACAATTGGGTAAGGTTTATGATGATTTCAAAGATTGAGCTTAAATGTTTTCAAATAAATTTGATCTTGGAATTTCTTATGTGTTTAAGGTTGGAATTATTATAATTACTTTTAAATTTTTATTCATTAGGAGTAAAATTTTATTTTCAAAAAAATTATCCAAATTTTTTAGGCATTTTTTTTGTTATTTACATTTTTTCCCCAACAAGAACTACCAAGTTAAGAAAATTTGAAATTAAAAAAATGTTGGTTGGGGGGAGCTAGGCTAATCCAACTATAACCCAAATTTTCACCAAAAGAAAATAAATGTAAAATGTATTCTTACATCGTTAAAAAGAAAATGTTGTGATTTTTTTTCAAAGTTGTGCAATTAATCATTGATATTAATGTATGATTAATATTGCTAAAAAAATGGTCTTAATAACTAATTGGTTATATTTATTACTTAGTTAATGTTTTTTTCTTATGACTAATTTCTGCCAATTTAGAGGGCAACAAAATAAAAATAAAAATTGAAAGAAAAGTTTTTTAGGTCAAATTTCAAATATATATTGTTAATGTTTTATAATAAAACAACATAAATAACCATGATATTCAAAGATTAGGTTCAATCTTTGATGGATACATGCTTTAATGTATCTTGTACAAATGCAATTTACAAACAAATACATCATGGTGAATATGCAAGCATGGACATCATGCTTAAATGGTTGTAAAAAAAAGTTGTCAACAAAATTGAGGAAAAAAATAAAAATAAAAATGTTATATGATGATGTGGTGTGTTATTCCATGTCATATTAACTTGGGACTTCATATATCCATGGAATAAATTTTTAATTAAAAATTATTTAGTGCAACATGACATGATCCAAAATGAATAAAAAACATTTCACTAAAAATGTCCTAATCAACTAGTCCTTTTTTTACCAAAACCATATAATTTGCATATTAGTCAATTTTTTCCTATTTGATTAAAAACCTAGTGAATTTGGGTTGTGAAAAAAAACAAGATTTCTTCTTGTGTTGGCACTCAAAATAGCAAAATCTTTAGATTTGCATGCATGTACTAATGCCATGACCATTACCACAAGTGTGCCCTTTGTTGTGTTTAAGTTGTTGCACTCCTCCAATAAATTTTGACCTTTCATGTTTGGCATTCCAATGTATTTTTTTGTTTGCAACAACCATTTCATCATTTGGGAACTTTGTGTCACCTTCACTATCATTCACCAATTCAATGACTGAACCTTTTTGATGTTTTTGCTCCTAATTTGTCCATCCAACAACATAGCCCAATTCATCTTATGCCTTTCAACTCTATGACAATTCCTTTGACCATGCCCAAAGAAATTATTTTTCAAGCAAGAACACACATCTTCTCGATGTTAATCATCCACAAACCCTCAAATCTTGTGATAGTTTCATGATTCTCATTGAATACATAATAACCATTTTTGTTATGGACATGTCCAAAATACTTGTGATCTTTTCCACATTTGTGTCTCTATGGATTCTAATCCTCTTGAGATTTAATCCTTTTGAACAAAGCCCATACAGTTCTACAAATTTTCTATGAATAATGGGCCCACCATCATTGAGCTCTGGAACTATTTCGTATAATGGCACAACTAAAGTCCAAGTCCTTTACTTCTTTACCTGGATTCATGTTTAATCTTCACTTTCCTAATAAAAACTTTCGTCTAATTCTTACCACTCAATGGAGGTTGTTGCATGGTGAACTATAACTTTCAACTTTAAACCTTTCAAGTAATGATGTCTAGTTTTAATCAAACACAAATTTGTTACCAAAGTCAATAATTTCTTACACTTTGTCACATTCAAACCTCGCTAGAAGTAGGTTAAATTATACTTCCCAATATCAAAATTGTGCTTTAATCTTGAAAGATTCATGAAAGATTGTCCAATTATTCAAAAACCCCGCCAAATTCAAAATAAACAAAACTTTCACGCCTCACTTTGTAGGACGTATGAAATTAGCATGCGTGGTTGAAATTAATCATATTTTATTAGATCCAACAGTCCATCTTTAAAATAGGGTGCATCCATTTTTTATTTGAAAAAATGGACTTTACAAATGGATTCTTAGCTATCGCAAATGGTCTAATGTAACATGTTTTTACCCAATCACAATCTCTAAACATCGTGCAATCATTATCATCAAAATTTATAATATTAAAACAATAATAATCACAAAAAATGCATCCAAACATTGATAATTAGTTTTCAAATTACAAATTACAAATTATTGCCACATGACAGCATATTACAAATCAAAGAATTTTTTGATCACTTATTGGATGCCATGTAACAATTTAGAAATATATATATATATATTTTTTGGCCCTATCATATGAACCCACATGGCAACCAAGGCCTAAAAACCTAACCTACGAAGCTTAGCCCAGGTCACCTAGGCTAGGAAATTTTAATTATGCGATTAACCAAGGCCACCTAGGCTAGTACATCCAAGCTAGGTGACCTAAACTAGGAGTCTAACATAGGCCATTTAGATTAAAAGCAAACTTAAAGACTTCTAGGTAAGCTACTTAAATAAGGAGCCTAAGTCATCTAAGTTGTAAGCATGAGAATTTGAACCTCTCAACTTCACAGTGAAGGTTCAATTATTTAACCATTGCATCGTTACTTTTTGTTTATAACATAATTAATCACCACAAAGTTATGAACATTAACACATTTTAATTTAGGTTAATTTAAGCCACCATAAGCTAACCTAGGTTATTAGAGTACACTATGTTAAAATGTGGAAATCCATGATTATGGCATTTTGTGATCATGTCCTCACCTTATTCATATAGTCGTATAAGACATGTTTTTTATGACTATCAGACTTTTTAACCAAAAAAATGACTACATTACTAAGTTATCAACTATAGTCACATTGATTATGAATTTAAAATATTATTATGTATGTAATGAATATGTACATTATTAAATATCACAATTTTAGTGCTTTAAACTTCTAAACACCTTTTTATTATTATCGGCAAATCTAAGTTTAGAATTAAATAATTTGCTAACATTCATTGCTTTAAAAAACAAGGTACAAGTATGTAGGTTAGCCTAGGTTACTAATTTATGAACTCAATATGCAATGTAAGGTAATAATTAGGTTATAAAAAGATAGCAAAGTTATGTAGGTAATTAGGTAATTCAAAATGTAGTTATCTTTTTATAACCTAATTACGTAAGTAAGTAATTTACCAACATTCAAGTAACCATATGACTAATTAGGTATCTACCTCAATTCTATTCATTTATATATTACATGTCTATTTATGAATTACCTATGATCATCTAAAATGTTAATGTATAAAATGATCAAAATATATTAATATTTCCAATATTCCTATTCAAAATATTTTTAATAATTGACATTTCATGTTCTAAAATCTTTATATTTAAACATCACAATGAAATCATTATTTAGAATGTTATTTGAAACATGTAATGATTAATTTTTATTTGTAATCCTTATTGTCTTTAATAATAAATTACATCAAATTAAAATTTACATTAAAAAATCATTTAATTATATTAAAATAATTTAAATTAAAATAATATAGTTCATTTTCACAACATCAGATAATAAAGAATATATAAATTATAAATTACTCTTAATATTTATTTTATCATATAAATAAATTGATTTATAATTAATAAACATCTTCCATTATTTTGAAACCAAATGAACTACAAAAAATTTCCAAATAAATAAATAAATAATTTTCTTTTTTTCAAAAAAATATTTTATTACTAATTAATATTAACTAATTGGAATACTATTGATATTTTATACTATCAACTAACATAATATTTGTAATTTTGTGATTTAAGTATTATGTTGTAACATATTCTACTATATTTTCGGATTATATTAAATAACTAATTGTAGTAAATAAATAATAAATAATGTATTACTCTAATAGTTTTTATTATTAATTAACATATTATTTGTAATAATATCATCTACTTATTTTTTTAATAATGAAAATTTATGTAAAATATGTTTATATAAATTTATGGCAATGTATTTATTATATCAATCAAAAAATAATTTATTGCTAGTTTATTTTAAATATTATCAGTTTTATGTCCAAATTATATATTATTTAAGTAAACTTGTATTCTAGTTCTGAAAAATAAGTCAGATTTTTGCTTTCAACAAAGCAAAATCAAAATCCAATATTTTTCAACATAAAAATATATAATAAATAGTATATCATTTAAAATTATGTATACATATTATATATAAAGTTTTTTTATTAAATAATATTTTATTTTGGGTTTCATTTCATAAATATTTAAAACATAATATTCATCCATGAAAATATATTTTTTTTTATCCAATTTTTTTCATATAAGATATAGATTAAATTACTATATTTATTTATTATACTCTGTATTGATAAAATAATTGTGAATAAAATGAATATATAATATAAAAGTTATTTATAGTTTTTAATAAAATTTTCATTTCTTTAAATACTCATATATTCAAATTAATTTATATTTTACAATTATATAATCAGACTCATATTATAAAATAAAAATTAATGTGTATGTATTTAATATCCCATATTTAATGTGTTGTATTTCTTAAATACACTATGTAACATTGAATGGTTTTGATAATAACATTATTGTATGTTGATACATCATATTTTATGAACTAGTCATATGACATTTCATAATTAAAACGTACTATGTAATGCATAAAAATTTCATGTATTTGGACAAAGTATGAAACAGATAATGATGGTTAAAGAAAGAAAATGTTTTCAAGACATTGTTGTTCAAATGTATTGAAATGTAAGATTTACATGAAATTTTCTTCAAGTCAACTATTTTTTTAATAATTTAAATATTTTTTTTCTGTAGATTCTGGAAAACTTGTTAAAATGAAGTTTAAGTCGTTTCATTTGAACATAATATGAGAAAGATATTACTTATTAAAGTTGGCTTTTGGAAATGGTTTAGTTACATTTCAATTGAAAACTAAGGTGCATGTAAAGGTTTAACGCATTTGTTTTGTTTTTGAATCTCATCTCACAAGCTATATAAAGAACATGTCTTCACTTAAGCTATCATGTTGAAATGCATTTGCCAATTAAGTATGAGTGAAGAGATGCTTGACCGATTTAATGGAAATTGCAAAGTAAATGAAGCTTTTTTTTGGGTTCATGCCATTTACATTTTCCCTTTCCTACCTATTTGCCTACCTACTTGGGTAGTTAGGTGCTAGTTTTCTACCTAACTAGGTAGATAAGGTTGAATCATTCTTGAAACTTCCAATGTTTAAAAAATAATAATAATAAAATAATCTGGATTAAATATTTCAAATTTTCAGATTTTCCTAGTTATTTTTATATTATAATAATATAATACAATAATAAGAAATGTAGATATTTTATTATATATATATATCACTTTGTAGTCGCAAAATACACGAGACATTATGACTAGGACTGATGATTATGGCATTTGCAATTATGACCAAAAATATGACTAATGGCCTTTGCAACAAGTCCGTATGGACTATAATCATGGTAGTCATATTTGTAGTTATATTTTTCACATTTTGGCATAGTGAAATAGCCAAGGTTATAATTTAAGGTTAAACTAAATTAAACTTAAACTAAACATAGAAACTAGACCTTAAGTTCAATTTTAAATTTAAACCTAAGCTAAACTTAGAGGTTAAATTAAATAAAAACTAAACCTAAAAGTTCAACTTAAACTAAAGCTAAAGGCTAAACCTAGAAATTAAATCAATTAAAAATTAAACCTAAAAGTTCAACTTAAATTAAAGGCTAAACCTAGGCTAAATTTAAACTAAACCTAAAAACTAAGTTTACAAACTAAATCTACTAGGCTAAAACTAGTTAAGCCTTAAGGTTAAATTTAGGTTCAATTTAAATTAAACCTAGAGGTCAAACTTAGCAAAACTTAGGTTAATTAAAGCCAAACTTAAATATAACCTAATGTGAATGTACTTTAATGTTGGTTCCAAGAAAAATAAAATTCAATGATGTCATGTTGGGTTAAGTTTATTTTGTGGTTCATGTACAAATCCATAATATTTTAAATCACAAACAATTAGTTGATGATAAAAAAAATTCAATTGGAAATCTTTAAATAATATTTACAAATTTTAAAATGATAATTATGAACAAATTGCTCTTAAATGCATGCACTTAATTTTTAAAATATTTTCATATAAAATTTAATCAACTCTTTGATGTGTCTAATACATTTTGTCATTTGATTGAACATGGATTTGAAGTCAAATCATATGCCTTAATCATGTAGTTATAAGCTTCATGATATGACCTAATCATGTAATCATAAACATAACTAAGTTATGTTACATGACTAAAGACATGATTACATGATTAAAATTTAGTCATAGTCACAAAAATGTCCAAATCATGGATGCCACCTTTTGGCATAATGAATGTATCAATTTTTATCAATTTTTTTTTAAATGGTTATATTAAGAAATAATTTTAGTTAAATATTATCAATATAATTCAATGCATTACAATAGTGTTTTAAACTATACCTTATTAAACAATACAACATTTGGTGGCCACCAAGTAATAAAGTTTTTCAATATTGGTAATAGTGATATTGCATATGGTCATGCACAAAAAGTAGAAATATTAATTTTGAAAAAATAAATTAATGAAATTATTAGTTGACATTTTATATGTTATAGCCATAGTTTATACATTGTTCAATGCATTTTTAACATCAAGATTCACCTTAACTTGATTAACATAAATAACATTAATAGTATTTTGATCATTACTTTTGGTATTTTTTAATATTAAAAAAAAATATTGAAATGTCTAACCATTGTTCTAGATATATTAAATTGCGTTTCCATTAGCCTATCAACAATTTTCATACAATTATATTTCATCCAAGTTTGTTGGTTCTTTTCATTAACACCCACCGTGGAACCTTGAACATTTTAAAATCATTTTCATCCTTCATGACGTCAAATCTTTTTTGGGTCCACACATGAATAAGCTTTGGATCATGTAACTTCACAAAAATAAGTTTTTTTAGATGAAGGTCTTTAAAGTTTGTGTACATTACTATCGTTAAAGAAGGCCTCATGTTTTTTTAAGCACAATAAAAAATTATTTTTGGATCTTTTACATCAATAATGTCAAACGTGTTGGGCAAAGAAACCTTAACATGATTAGACCTCCAATTGCTTGAAAGCCAAAAGCCCTTTAAAAGAATTGCACTTTGAAAAAATAAAGGTTTTAACAAATGCAATAAGACATCCTCCCAATACACTACACCAAAATGCGTCGTAGTTCATTTTAAGTTTCGCTAAATTTTGAATGAATTTGGACATTTTTACCATGGTGAAATTGGTCAACCCCTAAGTGAACTGGGACTAGTTGTTACGGATAGTGAACCAGCCATTCACTTGCTAGTTAATTAATTAGGCATCATGAAAATCAATTAAATTGAAATTATTTAATATATAACATTATTGATAATTTCATGATTTTCAACTTATGAATTATTGACATGTGTCACTACCTATGTTGGGTTAAAAACCTAACCTAGGTATGTAAGCCATGTAATCAACCAAGGCATTTATTATAAGGAATTAGATAGGAAAATATTCAATTAACTTATCATTGTTGACCACGCACACACCATTGTTGAAGTTTGATCCCTTGACCTTAAGTTGGAAGCAAACAACTTTATGATCAAGCCACCCCACTTATTATGATAATATATTACATTGCATTATATTTATCAAATACTTCATTTTAAACATTACAAAAACATAAATTTTGAAATTTCATATCTTATTAAGATTTTGTCGAAATGAAATGATGAAATTTTAATTTAAATGTTACTTTTGGTTATTTTATATTATTTCTAGTTATTTTAACCTATTTCGCCTTATGCTATTTTCAGCTATTTATATTATTTTTGGCTATTATAGGTTATTTCACTTTAACTTACTTATAGTTATTATAAATTTTTTTTATTGTTCTAAGTTATTTCATCTTAGGTTATTTTGATTATGTGAGGTTATCGTTGGTTACTTTTGGATGTTGAAGGTTATTTCACCTTAAGTTATTTTTGTTTATTGTAAATTATTTCACTTTAGACTACTTTTGGCAATTCTAAATAATTTTAATATATCGATATTGGTGGTTATTGGTTACTATTTTATTAGGGTTATTGGTGGCCATTAATGATTATTTTATTAATGGTTATTGGTGGCTATTGGTGGTTATTATATGTTATATTATGACTATTGGTGACTATTATATCATAAACTATTATTAATTATTCTATTGTAAGTTACTCTAAATTATTTTTCATAGGCTGTTATTGGTTATTCTAGGCTATTTTACCTTAGGTCATTATATTTTATTTTAGATTATTTTAAGTTATTATACTTAGGATAAAATAACTTATAATAACATAAAGTAGAATGACCTTGAATAACATAAGGTATAGCTTAAGGTTAGTTGAATAATTTAATTCAAAATAATTTAAAAGCCTATAATAACTTATAATAATGTAGGGTATAAGTTATATCATAATGTAACATTAATAGGGTATTTAAAACATAAAAATAAACTTATTTATCACAATAAATTATAATAATGAATTATGTCAACTAAAAGTGAAACATGATGTTTACATAGTGATATTATAGTGAAATAATTTTAACTAGGGTGAAATCATTAAAGTGTAATGAATTTATTTCATTTTTAAAGTCCCATAATGATTTAGGCTAATGAACTGCACCCCACTTTTGTAGTAGTGTTAATCCATATAAAAGCCCATAACACATGCATAAGTTTCAACTTTCACGATGTTTTGTATTTATAATTCCACATACTTGGATATTCCATTATTGATGAATTTATCTTTTTCCACATAACTTAATGCATTGTTTCCCCAAATCAAATGAAACCAAACTAAATTTAACACTCCTATTGGCAACTTTAACCAACCCTTTGCATTAGCACTCCACAATTGAATCAAAGGGCTATTTTTCAAACTCAATTTTTTTTTGATAATGGAAATGTTATATTGCATCATTAGCCATCAACAAAAAATTAAAAAATACACATATATGTATGCCCCACCAATGTTTCATGGTCATTTTAAAAATAATTAACTACCCAAGATTTGAAATTTGGGATCTTTTGAATCAATTAAAGAATGAAGGTCAATCTTGGGAAACCATGAAAACTTTCATCAAGTCCACCAAGATATAATTTTTTTATTCCACGAACTTTTTGGACAAATATCCAAACCTTTGAAAAGGTTTCCTTCATTGTCAATAAGGAAAGAAATGCCAAGAAGTATTGATTCTTATTGTCTTTCACACAATTATCCATAAAAAATAACAATTTCATGGGCAAAATTTGTTTTGCCCATGTTTTTTTGCCCCAATATTTTAATAGTAAATCTAAAAAATGAATAACATAACTTTGAAAGTAAATACTTGGAAAACAATAAATTAAAAGGTCAGTTGTATTCCACATGTTCAAAACATTGTCTATATAAATTTGTACAATGTTTCCACTCCAACACTTTCAATGTATCCAACCAATGCATTACATATGTACTGGGGATCCTTATATGTTGCCTTATTGTGTCAATGGCACCTACAAATGCCTTGCCATTGGGACAAGTAAACATTACATTCAGCAATGGACATTGTGAAACATTGTTCCAACCATTAGAATAAATGGTCGTTATTGTTAAAGACACGAAGAACCACAAGAACAAAGGCTAAATTAAAAGTCTAAGTCTAGCTTTCAAACAAGGAACAAAACAAGATTTGGGGAAACATCTTGATTAGGGTTTAGGGTTTAAAAACTATGAACACAAAAACTACAAACAAGAACACGAGATGTGCAAGACATACATGAAAACAAATCTTTATTATGCTAACATATGCAAACATGAACATGAAAAGATTTTGACAAGGCTATGGTGCAAGATCATGCTTAAGATTGTTGTCGAACAAACTAAAGGAAATGAAGGGTCCTACTTCTATTTATACTCCTTTGGGGACCTAGCTCAAAGAAGTTTTCAAGGAAGCTTTTATGTGTGCATCGAGTAAAAAAGGTTTTGAGAACCTTTTTAATTAAAAATCAACTATGAATTAATTGAAAGTTAACTATGATTTAACAAGGAATCAACTAAGATTTAATTAAAGTTAATTAGGATTATTAATTGGGAGTTAACTAGGAGTTTAACTAGGAGTTAACTCAAAGTTGATTGGAAGTTAATTGAAATTTAACTCGGACTTAACTAAAATTTAATTAAAAGTTAACTAAGATTAACTAGAAGTTAATTGAAACTAAACAAACCATTAAGTACAAGTTCAATACAAGTCATGGATGAACATTCAACATAATGAACCCCATGGCATTAACATTTGTGACAATTCCATACTTATGAATGAAATTTTGTGTCCTCTCATAAATATGTTTGGCACATCAACCTTCAAATGTTTTAACAAATCTTTGTGTAATTCATAGTATGATGGGGTTTATCACATGTTCAAGACTCAAATGTTACTATCATAACTTCTATGAACATTAGGTGTCACATAACATAGAAAAGGATTTCATTTCATAAAGAAAGTCGCCCATTTATTATCTAACTTTTGTCTTTTGGTTGAGTTCAAAGACTCTAGCAATAAATTTGATAGAAGGTTCAAGTTCCATTTTTCGTGGATTTATTAAAACCGTTGTGTTGTTTGTGGGTGGGGTGGAAATTTGAGCCCTTTTCACTTGAGATCGAAAGAGATTCTCTTTCCATTAAAGGGTTTGGTGTTTGAATGGCCATGTTCTTTATTGACCCATCAAAGATTGGTACAAACATGTCATTTGGTGGTTGAGGGGGTTTAGTATAATGCCTTCACTTGTGCCCATGTCTTTGAACACATCACACAAATATTTTGACCACTATCAAATATTCACACATTATTTTTTGCATGTTTTAAATTAGGGAAAAATTTCAACAATGATTTTATATGTTGAAAAATTCATGCCATTGAATTCCAATGGCTTGTGATGGTGGCACTTGGTGATACCAAAATCCACCACATTGCACTAGGAGGAATTTTGGGTGAATTTTGTTTTATTATTCAAACATTGATGTTGGCCATCCATTTTTAACATTCATTTAAAATGGACCTAAATTGTCATATGTGACATGATCAAAATTAATGACTTGCCATATTAATTGTATTTTGAAAAAAAATATCAAATGAATATTTATTTGAGTAAGTAGGTAGGTATGTACATATGCCTATAGGTAGGTAGGTAGGTAGGTAGGTAGGTAGGTATGATGTACCTAAGCTACATACCTATTTATTTATTTGCCTAGGTAGGTAAGTAGAAGTGGGCTAAAACGTAACTATGTAAATCTTGTTATTTCATTTTATGTTTTACGATTTGGGTTATGCTTCTTTGAACTCATCCCAAATGACACATGTATTTTTATTGCGAAAACATTAAGAAAATAAAAATCTTTTATAGTTTATAAAATGAGATTGGAGGACAAAACATATGGGTAAAAATTTTTAGTTGCACCTTAATTGCAAATTTAGTTACAACTAAAAAGATTTCCCCATATGCTTTGTGCTTGCCTTTTCATTTTGTAAGTTATATAACTAAATAAGTAAATAGGAAGTTAATTATTTAATTAATTAGCCACTAACTAATTACCTACCTACGTATCCACTTACAAACCTACCTATAAGTGTTAAATATTCTTTAATTCTTTAATATATAATTCATTAAAAATTTAACATTGAAATTTGAAAGAAAAGAAATGTTATTGACATTATATATTTTTTAATTGAAGAGGTTGACATGCTTTGGTATATCTTGTTGAAAGTTGTAAAAAAACTAGTCACATTTTTAGTTTCACTTCATTTTGAAAAAGTTAAAAGAAATTCAAATTTTGTGAAATGTGCTAATGAATCCCTTTGTTTTTTATTTTTTTAAAAAAAAATTTAAGGAAAAAATGCTAAAAACATCCCATTGCAAGAGATGATGGTTGAGTTAAGTTAGGATGGTCAACTTTTTTATTTACTGAACATGAATTTTATAACATGCAACTTTGATGAGAACACATTTGCATCATTTAGTGTGGAGAATTTAGTGTTCTCCAAATCATTTCATGATGCCTATATTTCCAATGTGAATAGGAAAAGAGAATGTAATACATCATCACAAATATGTTAAACAAAACAAATTTGGCACCACAAGTTTCAAGGAAGTATTTTTGTCACAATGTTTTACACTTGAAAATAAATGTCATTGAATTTGTGATATGTGCATCATGCACACCATTGTGAGCACTATTAATCACCATTTGAAGTTTCATGAACATGATAATATATGTTTTATTAAAAAAAATGCAATTTTATGTAGGGTTGGAATATATAATGATGTTGTTTGATAATAAAGCAACATGCATCATATATGCATCAATGCAAGTCACAAAAGCCTTTTTTTTAATTCATTTTTTAGATTCTAGAAGTCTAAATAAGGTTAGTTCAATTTATTTCAAAATTTTGGCTTGGTTGGCATTGATTCCTCAAAATTAATCATTTTAAAAATCCAATTATTGCCAAATCCAATCAAGTGCTATGGTTTCAAAAAAATTAAGGTGTACAAAAATGTGTGACAATGTCACCATTTTCTATACTCCTCTAATAGTCTTGTTTCACCATGCATGTGCACACAAAGTGAATGTTATTGATGATTTTAAATATGTGATGGTCTAAAATCTTGATCTATAAATTTTTTGACAAATTTTGACTCTTTCATAGTGATTTGGATCAAAATGTAGGACTTTCATAAGGACTGCCTCCTTTTTGCAATGAATGGTACACATTAATTTTTTTTGAGCCTATGGCAATGGTTTACATTGTTACTTGTGCCTACAAACATGAAAAGTTTTAGACTGGACTTATGTTTCAACATTCCCATTAAGTGTTCATCACATTAAAACTTTTGGTTTAAACAAATTTAATGCATCCATATATATATTTTTTCATTAACCAAAATTGGTTGCCTATCTTTGGGGAAAAAAATCCAAATTTGTAATCATTTGACCATGAATGAACCCATTCAATCACTACTTTTCATGAACAACCACTTATCAACCATATGATTGATTACCAATTATATGTGGCATATGATGAATGAAAAACAAATTGGACTTTTTAAAAGCATAAAGTTTATTTATTATGTATGAATAATGAGATTGGTTGTCAAATGAATAATATAGATGCAATATTTTCTATTGATGAAAATCATTATGTGAAAATTTTATTATGTAAACTCAAACAAAAATTTGAACCCATATCCCCATTTTCTACTTAAACCCCCATGAATGTTTGACTCCCAATCTACTTGGAAGCAATGAAAAATAAAGGACTCTAAAATTTTGAGGAAAAGACAAAAAAAAGGGAAAAAGGAAGTACTTTTGAAAACCTAGATATGATTAAAGACTTGCACATTTGTATAACTAACAACATCTTTCCACTAAGGTTGTTATGATAAAATCTATCATAACAACCTTTTTCCATTACATTTTCCCACCTAATTAAGACATACTCATCTCACAACTTTCCTTGTTTCATGTTGATCAAATGCAAGAGTTGTGAAGGTTATGAATCATATTGAACATCCCCATAAAGTGACATTTGTCACCAATTTTCAATTGGAACCCATGTGTAACTAAAAGATATGTAGAAAGTAGTTAGACTATCAATCTATTAAGATACATTAATTATTATTATGTAGCCCATTTTAATTATGCAATGGAAAGCAAGTGTTGTAATAGGGCCCACGTCAATGGGTTTCCATTATTAGGTTACTATGATTAACATTATTAGTAGATATGATCATAATAGCTTAATGGAAAAAGACCCTAAGAATTTATCCTTTGAATTTGTCCATCAAGGACTTGCATGCTTAATCACTAATAATATGCATTATTGACCACTTGTCCATTGCATGACTACTAACAATATGTCAACTATTTATTCCTTGTGTTTTCTAATGATGATTCAAACAAATAACCATTATCCTAATGCATAATCCATCCAATCTTATAATAAAGGAATCTGTAAAGTCATCCCACTTATGGGCCCTTCTTTCATCCCCTAACAGCTCGTTTAACCTTTACACATTGTTATATGTAAAGTAATGAAATTTCTTTAAGTTAAGGCATCAAATGTTAAAACTCTGGGTTAGATGCACGTGGTTTGAGAATAATTATAATAATAATACATGTCATAGTAGTGAAAATGTAGTTGCATTAGTACAAGTGCTTAGGAAAAAGGAAAGATAGGGGACAAAACTAGTTTTTGCACCAAAATGAGTGCAAAATCTAGTTTTGCTCCATGTTAATTTCGTTTGTAAAAAATGCAGCCCCTATTATTGATTTCGTGCTCTATCAAGATCAAATTGGTTGACCACACACCCTTTAATTGCAGGACTTTACGAATAACTTTAACATCTTATTGGTTTCAAATTTCCTTTGAGAACTTTCATTGTTTACACCACCTCCCGATGTTTGGTTGAAGAGGGAACTTCAAGTACATGATCATAATCACAATGAACCATCATGCCAAAATCTTAAAAGGACTTTTCATAAACAAAATAAAATGCAACTTCAAAGGGAATCCATGTCCAAAGGCCCATTCAAAAGTTGTGCATCATCACATGTTTCAAATAGCCAAGCCATATAAAAGTTCATCAAAACGACCATGTTTTGAAATACATGACAAATATAACTTCCCAACCTAAAATTTCATACCAAATGTAGTTGCCAAGGTCAAAATCACACCACAATATTCCATCAAGTGTGCAAGAATCTTATGGAACATTTATGGGCTTCCATGCTCATAACTTTGTCTTCCACACTAGGAGGCACAAGACTAAAAAGTTCTTCCCAATATGCACATTTAAAATTGTATCTTGCACAAGGATTTGAAGTTTTTCATAAGAGAAGAGGATATTTGGATATCTTAGTCAACTCTCATGTGTTCTAGTAAGTTTGACAAGTTGTGGAAGAAAACTTGGTGCACAAAGTCATCACACCACATTGCCATGCAATCCTTTGGAAGTATTCCAATCGCAAATATGAATAAGATCTTTAAGCTAAGAGCAAAAAAATTGAGCAAAGATCAAGGAGATGGTTGGAAAGACTTGAAGCAATTGGAGAAAAATAATGTTTCATGCCCTTGTTTGGAATTGTAACAATGTTTTGTAGATTCTTATCCAAATGCTAGAGATGATTTTGGTGCTCTTTGATGTATGGGTAAGTATTGATGAGATGCATGTATTATTCTCTGGAGTGTTTCATTGTTTTGCTAAGGTATGAACGCCCTAACCTACTTGCATGAAGCCACTATCATAGGGCATAACATTCGCATGCTAGTGGGACTGAGGAATAGGGTGCTTAGGGTTTTATATTTCATAAAGAATAATGTATTGTGACTCATATTAATAAGTTGTGCAGAGCCCCCAAAGTCCAATTGTTTTATTTTTATAAATTTGCATCTTTGATTAACCCATCAAAAATAAAAAATAATAATCAAGCTTTGGACAGTCCCAAAATAGGAATGCTTGTAATCTTGGCCTCCTTTGGGCTCGTCATACAGGTTACAAGAGTAGAACTTAGAGCAAAGGATATATTATGGGATGAAGTGAGGAGCTATTGGGAACATGTTGGGGAACACATTGGGAACTTGATGGGAAACAACAAAAGTCCAACACCCCCCACTAATCCCCAAGAGAAGAAAACCTGCCCACCCTGGGTGCATGCTGCCTCACCTCATTGCCTGCAAGAAATTATTCTGCTGGGTGGAAAAAAAATTCATTTCTTGGATATTGAATTCATACCTTATGAATTGTCAAGTAGAAAAAAATTTCTTTTCTTTCCTTGATTGTGATCCACTGCCAATGACTTTGGCAAAATGGCCATGAATTGCAATGACAAGCTGGCTATATATCGCAATTCTCTTATATATAGAGATAGCCTAAGAGTGTGGGTACATAGTGTGATTCATATTGATTTGTTCATGGGTGTGCTCACAACTTTTTTTTTAAAAATTTAATTTTTAAAGGAGCCACATTGATTGGCCCAACACCAATTTTTTTTGGGAACATCAAGGGCACTCCCCAATAGAAGCATCTCTTTGGACCCTCAGAGACAAAATATAAACAAATGTGTTCCTGTATGTCCCACCTTTTCAGCTTATGTACAAGGGATTCCAACTTGGGGCAAACCAATACGAGATAGAACAGAGATGCTATTGGGAACGTGTCGGGGGATCAACTTGAGAACTTGGGGAACACTGTGAATTTGATTGGCCCATCACAAAAAAAAAAAAAAGTTGAAACTATGGAGGCTCCCCAAAATAGTAGATTCTATGGAAAGATGGAGTGCCTCCCACTTTGGCTCACCTATATAGGTGAGAAGGGGAGGACTTTGCTCAAAACATATGGGATTAAAGCAAGGTGCTTTTGGGAACACTATTGGGGAACGCATTGGGAACCCAGGGAACGTGTTGGGAACAAAGGAAAAATGAGAAAAAAAACCTCCCCTGCCCCAGGTTTAGGGTTTAAACCCTAAACCCTAAACCCCAAACTTAAAAGAAAAAAACTGGAGGTACTTATTGTCCCTCTTTGCCTTCATGCAACTGTATGAACATTGTGTCGTGTCCTCAAAGCTCATGGGCAGCAATGTTTTTTTAAAAAAAAAAGTTCTCCTCCATTTCTGCAAAGTAGCCAGTGGGGCCAGAGCTGAAGGCAGGGTGGGTTTCTCTTTTAAGGATTTTGTGATACAGCCAAAGTGGTGATCAGCCAGAAAATAATTTAGCCAAATTTGGTTGTGTACTAGATATGAAAGTAGAAAAACACGGAATCTTTCTATATTCTTGGCTATCTACTATAACTTCTTATCATAAAAATCTGGCAATTTGAAAAAAATAAAATCTTCAATAGTTGGTGAATTTGGGTCATTTTTTTCATGAAATCTTTGCATAGGTTGAAATCATATTTTTCAGGTCGAAAATTGGCGAAATTTGGCCAGGAAAAGAAACACCAGCTGAAGGGCATGGGATGCTGAACTGATTACAACTAAGATATGTTGGGAGTTTGTTCAAACTCACTGGTAAATTTTTTATCTCATCATGGCTGCCACTTAAAACTTGAAAGTGAAAATTCTTTCCCCTCCTCCAACTTCAGAGATGAAGAAATCTGATTACATTTGAAATTCAATTACAAGGTTTTGGCTAATCTTTTTTCGCACTTGGAGATTTCAAGGTGATATGTGAAATTATTTTGTCTAAATTTGGCACCTACTTGTTTCAAATTGTAGAGTTTAGAGCATGTGAGTAAATGTTGTGAATGCATTTACACACACAATGCAATTGCAAGCACATTTTTAAATTAAAAACCCAAACGACATATGAACATGCACTAGCAAACACAAGCATTTATGGGATAATTGAACCCCTAAAATTGACCATTCCAACATAAGTGACCTATAAAATCAACCCAATTTAACACACATTAACAACTTCAAAAACACATGCAAAGACAAAACATAATAAGCATTGGCCTATGTAGATTGGGCAAAACATGTCGATGTCATGGAAAGAAAATTGTTTTGCTTATAAAAACAACCATTGAATTTAGCAAAGTTAAATGTAGAGGCCAACATTTCTTTGCCTTTGCAAAAATAGGCCCAACATTTGCACAAGACATATTGCTTAGCCGTCATAAGAATATTCGTGTTGTGTTCTTCGTGATTCAATGCATATTGCATATAAGAAATTTTGCAAAATGATGAATTGTTGTGCAAACATGTACATAAGTGGCAAATGGTTAATGGGCTTGTTGTAAATTTTCACTTCATAAAAGACAATGTAAAAAAACACCTCACATCTTCCACATTGCCTACTATCTATACCATGGTCAATTATTTCACATACTTAAAGGAAGTTGCAAACAAATGCCCGAGATGTTGCCATTGCCACATTCTAATCAAAGGATTGATATCAAAAAGGTAGAGCCATGTGTGTTGTTGCATTTGAGTTTATCATCAACTTGAACATGCCCTATTGACTATCAAGGTCATTAACATTGGAAACCTTGGACACAAAGGTTTTCACCTCATCCACCAACTAAGTTTTGTTGGAACATAATGATGTTTTAATCACCTAAAGGTTTTTTTTGAAAGACATTTCACAATTTAATTGCAACAAGTATTAAGGATACACAATCCCAAAAATATCTATGACACCATGGGTTGGAAACCTTATTTTCAAATCTCAAATCAAAGTTTTTGTAGCCTTCACCAAAGCATTCACAAAACCATAAAATTGCATTAAAAATAAAACTAAACTAAATAAATTGAAAAGCAAAAGTTGTGAAAACCTTGTTATAGTTTTCAAATCAAACATTTTGCAACCTTTATCTTACAAAACACATAATGACAACAATAAATTAATGTCAATGGAAAAGTTCCAAGGATTTATCTTTACAATGGTTTTTTGTTAATGATTCAACAACAACAAATACATCTTTACTAACAAGGTAAACATTTTGGTCTCCAAATCTCAATGCATTGCCCATATATGTTGGCCATTTACTTCAAAGGCCAAATGTTAAAGTCCAAAATTAAAATAAGGTATCTATCACATGTACATGCTTGCACTCAAATAATGACTTGACAACCCATAAAATTAAAAGTATGTTTACAATACATTTTGTGTAAATCACTTGGTAAACCTTGATAGCAACCACAAAGATTGCACACAAACACATCCTTCATATGTGCAAACTTAATGAGAATGTGCATAAATTCCAACAAAAATAAGATACAAGCAATTAGTCCCAACAAAATTTGGAGGTCACATAAATGTCCATAGTTCATTTTCACTTGTTGGTTTGTAAGGTTGTTTAACACCATCTTGACCAACAATGTTTTGTATTCTATGATCATTCTTTTGGTAGGGCTCAACATCAAGATCCACCTTGTTTTCACATTTTGAAGAATCTTGTTCCTTTTTGTTTCCAAAATCTCAACAAATTTTGTACACTGTAAATGCATTTTAGGTGAATGTGTAAAATAGTTGTGTTGGGTTTGTAAAAATTTCTCAAGGCAAATGACCAAAGGCAAACTTCATAAGTTGTGCATTGCCAAATTGGTTTGTTGGGCCATACAATGGGCCCCTAACAAATTATGTGCATAATTGTCATGGATTTATTTTGTAACACCATTCCTTATGTTTTGATAAACATTAATGCCATCTACCCCAAAACATATGATTTTTTGGGCAATTTGGTCTTGTTGCAAACCAATCATTATCTATCAACAATGCTTCCATAATCACTTTAGTTAGTTTATCACCTCTTGATCGTGCAATCACTAATTGATCAAAATATATGAGAATGAGAATCCTTACTTATTTTTCCACCACATAACAATGGAAATAGAACATGATTCTTTTTCAATTGTAAATCTTTCATGTCAATTGAAAGCAATGTAGGGTGTAACTTAAACTACTGCATTATTTACCTTCATAATTGTTTGGTGCATGAATTTTAGTAAGGTTAGGTTGAGTTGTCACTCGAATGTTTTTTGTTGTTGTTTTGGCATTGGCAAGAATTCATACAACTATGATGATTCATATTCCAACATCATACGACCTTGTTGTAGAAAATGAAATATAATTGCCAATTGAACAACTTTCCTTATTTTCTTTCCTACCACCCCATGTGGTAATTGTGCACCAATAGTTTCTCAATCGTGAGAAATAAAAACTTTTTGGTTTTTAGCATCCTTACACACTTTGCAATAATACTAGTCCTTTTTTCAAATTAAACCTTGCATTCTTGTCAACATTTTTACAATATACATGCTTACCCAAAAAAATCCCATTTAAGAACAAGTAATTTGTCTTTTCTTTCTACCTCAATACAAATTATACATTTGACAATGTGCAAATTTTCCACCCTGCGTATAACCTACTCAAGCTCATGGGAATTTTGCAATTCATTTGTCTTGGAACTTTTTAGTGGCATCATAGTTTCACTTCTTGATTCCTACCTTGGATGGGATGGGCAAATTTTCTTTAAGGGTGTGGGAATATTCACTCAAGGACATTACATCTTCACTTTGATTTAGATTTGAAGGATCATAACTACAACAAAAATCGAAGAGGAAAAGATGGAACTTGACCATGAGATGAATAAACTACATCATAAGTGAGAATGACAAGAAGACCAACCACAATAAGGTCCCTAAAGGAAAAGAAATATTTGAACTTGTAAATAGGTGGGAGCACTAGTGGCATTGTGATAAAAGAAGATAAAAATAATCAAAACAACCTTTACTATAGCCTATAATTGAACAAAACAAAAGTTTAATTCTATAATTTCAAGCTCAATGAGCGAATAATAATGGTCAAACAATTGTTGCTCTTATACACATTTGGATTTCACATTAGAAAATAAAGAACAAAACTGGGAGGTTATAAAACAAGTTATTATGGAATTAGTTTCGTTGACAAAAATGTCGAATTGCTATTCATGGATTTAAAGTCTTTGGTTGTTAAAGCTCTTCTATCAAACTACATTAAATCAAATGTACGTTGAATCAATAATGCTTAAATTGGATTTAACACAATCATTTTTGCAAAGGAATGTCACAAGACTTAAAAATAATCAATTTCATGTGTGATCTTTGCCAAATAATTAAATTTTTTTCTTCAAGAATTCAAAATATTTTTAATTATAGAAACATTTCCTTTCTTTTCAAATCATAGAAAACACTTACACCTAATGCTAAATGTACATTTTCATTTCAAACAAACATAAAAAATAATAAAAAATAACGATTTGACCATGTTCCAATGGAATAATTTTTTGTACGTAGAGTGAAAGGCCATTGTTGGTTTACAAGAAATAATGTTTATTTTTAAATCATTTGAAAATGTTAGAAAAAAAATGACAAATGAAAAGCATCAATGGTGCAACACATCATTTAAAAAAACATTTCATGGAGGATTAAATTTCTTCATCCAAATCTATCAACATTATATGAATGATGTTCAATAGGAATCATAGAAGGTGACAAATAGAAGAAAGACATGATGGACCTAACTAAGTTTTCATTGTTGGGTTCTTTGTCATTTTTGTGAATTTGTAAGATGATCATCAAACAAACCCCCCAAACTTGTCGATCACTAATTTGTAATGTGACACACAAGATTCACCATCAAATTACACATTGTCAATCTACTAGGTACATGCATAGCCATAAGCAAATAATGTTTATAACTTTATAAGCATCATGTGCCTTGCGATTATGTAAGATCGCGCAAATTGACCTATTGCACAGTGCATTTAAAAATCATTTACAATGTGGTTGCATACTTGAAAATGTAAATATTTTTATTTTTTAAATGAGAAAAATGTGCTTTCCTTCATAACTACATTCAATTGAATTCATGTAAAAAACACTAATGCACATAGTGCACCCATCATGATGGAAGATCTTTACAATGCCCATCATTGATGATCGTTTTCATAAAACAACAAAGGAGACAATGTAGAATGTTCAAATTGCAAAACATCTTGCAATTTTGTAACACCACACAAACTTCAAATCGACTTTTGTCTTGCATAGTGCACATAAACTTCATTCACAAGACCTATCCAGATTTGATGATGCAAAAAAAAAGAAAAAGAAAAGGGAATAATGAGAAAAAACATTATTTCTTTCATCATCGGGTTCAATTGCATCTATGTAAAAACATCAATGTGAAACACACATTATTATGAAAGATCTTTGCAATGCCCATTATTAACAATCTACATCATTTGAAAGTTGAAACCTACACAACAACGAGCTTTGAAAACATAAGATGTTTAATTCATGATATAATTTTAATAAAATATTAATTAAGCGATGTATAATCAATATGATATGTTCTTTTTCTTTAGATTAAGGAGGTTACCCAATAGATAAATTACATTTTTTTATGATACAAAATTTTGAATTGAAAACCTTGGAAATTGTAAGAAATAGGTAAAAATTGTTGCAATCGAAAGACCATCACAAGTAGGTGACATTGTTCACAAGTAACATCTAGTTAGTGATGAATATAACAACAAAGAGAAGAGGTTTAATGAACTCCTTGACACAAACAACGACAACTTCTAATGAAAATGCATTGATGTCTTCACAAGCAAGCTATTTGACAATGAGTGTGGCATTCAAGCAAGATGTAACATCCTCCATGTCACATCTTGGTAAGAAATAAATTAGGTTTAGGGTTTATCTTCGTGAATCCATGCCATTAATGGACACCTTCTAGCCCATCCCATTAGCTCGATGTTACTTTGCATCAATTAAAAAAAAATTGCACCCTTTTTTCCCTTTGTATGAGAGCCATGGTTTAAAAAAAAAAAAGAAATGGCAATAAATCATGAAGAAAAAAAACACTAATGGGCAGTCTTGTGGAGGTTATGAAAAAAATTATCATTTGGTCCATTTCATTGTTTCTTTTATTGGCGAATTTTCGCTAAAATGTGATTTTGACCAATGCAAAGTATTTTTCATGGAAAAAATGGTCCAAATTTGCCAAGTTTCGAAAAGAAAAAAATTCAAATCACCAGATTTCTACAATAAGTTCCAGTCTGTAGGCAAGAATATAGAAGGATCCTGGTTTTTCTCTACTTTAATATTTGGCATGTAGCCATAATTGGCTAAATTAGTTTCTGGATGGTCGCCACCTTGGTTACAACACAAAATCCTTGAAAAAAAAAACCC
>Ga0209208_10002503_pt1 | contig 26385 bp, 20 predicted proteins | sample S1TSphfallax_3_FD_187694 | JGI IMG/M metagenome (GOLD analysis project Ga0209208, IMG submission 187694) | Host-associated microbial communities from peat moss isolated from Minnesota, USA - S1T2_Fd - Sphagnum fallax MG (SPAdes) (version 2) | ecosystem: Host-associated > Plants > Peat moss >...
AAACCCTACTTGAAAAAGAATGAGGTGTGTCTTCTTTCTCCAAACTTCAAACTTGCATCCAAATAAACAAAAATACAAAAGTGAAAAAGAAACACTTTATTTTTATTATACAAAATAATAATAAAAACAGAAAACACATAAAAATATAAAAAATAAAAAGATAAAAGTTTTAAAAAAAAACAAAAACATGAACCAAACATTGTTGAAATAACACACCTGTGCATTAGGCACAGGGTTCAAACTAGTATAGTGTTAATTGGAGCCTTTTTTATTCACTTCGTTCCCAATGGCGATTAGGAATGTAGGGAACCAAAAAGGCTTAATGTCATTCACCATCTTCTCTCCAAGTAACTTTCCAACTAATTAGGGTTTAGGGTTTACAATCCAACATATTCTAATATGTATTAAAATCACATTGCACAATTTGCCTTAAGGTGCATTCACACTTGGTGTTGGGAACTCTAATAAGGTTGAGTCCCCTAACACTATGCTACCCATTTAGGACTTAAACCTGGTTACCATGAAAATTTTATGTTAAGCTAACATTCACTTAACATTAAGCTATGGCCCATTTAACATTGGGTGCCATCTAGGATGCCACCTAGATTTTCATTTGACATTAACTTAACATCAATTGTGAATGCACCATTAGCATCATTGTAGCACCCTGGGGAACATATTATGCATGCAAATAGATGTTAATGATTTATTGTTTGTGAAAAATTTACCAACCCAATCCCTAACATTTTATTATATTATAATAACAAGTTATTACATTATACTACCTTTGTTCCTTCTAAGCAAGTCTTGAATGGTGGTAGATTGTGATGGCTATCGTGGGTAGAACGTTGTTAAACAACCCCCATTGAAGTTCACCCCACCAGGGCCTCTGAAAGAGGAACCTGACTTGTTATTCAATTTGGTCAACATAATTTGAATAAAACAAATGAAGAGTCAAAAAAAAAAAAAGTTTCTTGAGGCAAAATCCCTTGATGGCTACTATACTCTATAATGATTCTCAAAACAATATCCCTGCTTTACAAGGCAAGGCCAATAAACTCAATGAGCTAGTTTGGGGTTAGTAGCTCAGTTCAAAAGCCCAACCAAGCATGACGGTATTATACACCCCTTTCCCCCAAAGCTCTCCCTCTTTAGCAAAGATCTCATTGGAAACATTGAAGCTCAATCAAAATATGAATCCAGACTTAATGCCCTTGCCCTGGGCATTACCCATTGTAAAGATTGCAGGTAATAATACTCTTGGCCATGGGCTTTACCCAAGGTAAAGATCACATGACACTTAATTTAGATTCTCTCTACACCGATGGTGCAACATGCAAAGATTGCAACTTGTTTCTTTCGTTCTTTCTTTCTAGTTTCTTTCTAGAGCAGTGGTGACGGAGTCAAGAGCAGATTACCACACGGCTTTTTGCTGCATTGTTTAAACAACTCATCGGATAAGTCAACTCGTTGAGGTTTCTATGGCCAGTGCCCAGGGGAAGTTGGTTGGATTGCAGGAAGATGACTTTCGAGTCGAAAGATTCAAAAAAGGGTTTCAATGGAGCTTGAAAGTTCGCAATGCCAGTCTATAAACCTGCAGAAATGTGAAGGAAAATTTGTGAAATTATGCAAGAAAATGAATGTACTCCTGAGGCACACCAAATGTAAACACCCCCATTTTGACATTTTGGAGGCCATCCCTAATTTTAGAACCCCAAGCACACTTTTACCACACTCAATCAGAGCATCTGCAGTGGGTGCTCAGTCAGTGGTGCTCAGTATGACACTGCAAAAGTATTTTTCACATCCAAGTTTAATTATTTAATTTTTTTTTCAACCCCACCGATTAAAACCGAAACTGGGACAGCACATAAGTGATGGACTACTAATTGTCCACCTAGACCAATCATTATGATCGACCAATCAGAAATACCGATCACTAGTCTGATCATTTTTATTACCGCCGTAGTGAACCCGCACTCAACAGTGTGTGCACCAACAACGTGCGTGATGGTGCACTGATAGGATTCTCTGTGCCATCCCTTTTCTATCCCTTGGCCATCCCAGGTTGACTTTTGTTGTTCCGCCTTTTCTCAGACCTCATCTCAGGTTTTTCTTTTGGAACTTTATTTTCTCCCTGGACCCCCACCTAGTTTTTTGTTTGTTTGTTTGTTTGTTTTTTTTTCTTGGGCTTTTGAAACTTTTACTGATCACCTACGTACTCTCATCTCCACCCACCTGCCCAGCCCCCATCTATTCATCTACTTACCTACCTTTTCACCTTCCTACCTACCAAACCTCACCTACATGGCTACACCTACCAACTTGGTTGCCATTCCAATAGACCCCCAAGGGTCAACAACAATGAGAGGAAATAATAAATTGAAAGTATTGAATGGAGCTTGGTCTTGTTCACTCAAACAAATAAATAAGGGGATGATTAAAATATTTGACACACCTTATATAAGGGTATTGCAAGTTTTGCTCAAAGAATGTTTTTATACCATGGGGGTATCGCAAACCAAGTGAATAATCAAAGCAATATGGAACTCCAATTCAATTTAGACACATTTAATGCATGTTGTATTTCGATTCATAAAACAAAATACTCAATGAACATGCAATACCCCATTTTGGGTAACCTTAAAATAGTTTAGGCTCCATATCATATCTTATAAAACTTGGAAAAGGTATTGTGTAACTTTAACAAAACCTAGAAGGAATGCAATACCCTTATTGGGTTACATTATAATACCATGGGCTAAATTATTTTGGTCTAGGCTATTAAATGGGTATTGCTCATGCCTAGAAAGACTCATTAAACATGCAATACCCCTCTTAGGGTATCCCAGAAATACATTGGGTTCCATAACATATCTTTTGACACATGGAAAGGTATTGCATAAACTCATGAAAACCAACAAGGAAACCAATGCCCTCATTAGTTGTATTCTATAATTAAACACCATGGGTTTACGTTATTGGAGGTGTATTATTCAAGGCTAAAACTGCTCAATACATCTACAATACCCTTTGCAGGGCATCTCATAAATACATTGGGCTTCATAACATATTTTTCGAAACTTGGAAGGGTATTTCATAGCCCTACCAAAACCTACAAGAAAAACAATAGCCTGCTTGGGGTATTCAGTAGACACCAAGGACTAAATTATTTTGGTTTAGACTATTAAAGTGGTATTGCTAATGGCTATAAATATTCAATGCACATGCAATACCTCTTGTAAGGTATCCCAATTTATTATATATTAATATTAAATTATTTTCAAATGACTAATGTACTTATTAAATTTTTATTTATTAAAAAATGAAAAATTAATTAAAATAAATCATAATAGCTTTTGCAAGTGACATAATAATATATAATAATAAAAAATAGCTAACCTATGTTAATTAGAAATTACATTATTATAAGTAATCAATTATGAAGTATTATTATATTAATATAATAATTACTATGAAATATTAATATATAGTTTTAGTTTTTATATTTAAAATTTAAAATTGATATTTATTAATTATTGATAACTTAATGATTATAATAACTTAATGATATATAAATTTTATTTTCAGTTTTATTATTTTATAATATTTACTGTACCAATTATAATGGAAATATAATAAATTATTATACATATGCAAAAATTATTCTTCAAGGAATATATATATTTATTAAAAATATAAAATATTTATTGTAATAGTTCATGAATAATTTAATGAGTGAAGTAATAATATGAATAATAAAAATAAAATAGTTAACCTTGGCTACCAACTAGCTACAATAATAATTGAATTAATGTTATTGCTACTAATAAATATTTACATTCATATTCATTATTAACTATATAAATGACAATAATAATGGAAATAATTATAATAAAATAGTAGCATAGGATAGGTTTTAGTTATATTATTATATATTTAAAAAATAGTACTCAATATTTATAATTAATAGTTAATGAAATTGGTTGATAGATTATATATACATATATTTAAATATTATTACTGTTTATCTAGCTAATTAATTAATTAATATTTAATAATAACTAATAATATAATTAATTAGCAAGTTTTTTGTTAATTAAAAAAATTGTATTCATTAAATAAGTAGTAATTTTATTAGTTAATTAGTTAGTTAATTAGTTAGCTAGTTAGTTATCACATATCTATTTAATTATATATTTTTCAAGATGAGAATGAAAGCCAAAACATATGGGATAAAAAATTTAGTTACAAGTTGTTTGATTTTATTATCTTATTCATCTAATGTGTAATCTCTTTTACTTCCTTGGTTGAAATTTGCTACCATGTAAATCTTTGAAAGTGGAATTTTGTTGTCCATTGCCTTAGGGTTTAGAGGCCATATACCTGTAATTTAAAATCTAAGCTTGATGTTGTCTTTAGTGAGGGATTGTTGTAAGGCTTAATGTATGCACCTAATTAAAGTGACTTTGTTTAATTCGTGTAATTACTTCTCACCATAGGTGCATCCCCTTTTTTTTTTAAATGTTAAGTAAAAAGGTTTTGAACATTTGATACATAGATTAAAGATTGTAAAACATGTGATATAATGTGGGAGGGTAATGTGATCATGTCTAAATTGAACTTTTTTGGATGTTCTATTACTTTTAGGGCGACATGACTACCATGTTCATTTAAATTAATAAACACCAATTGGTTAGAAAAACTCCACCTAAAATAAACTTCTTGAATAAAAAACAAGTCATCAAAGTTTTTTTTTGCACTGCGATGCATGTCTTTAATTTGTAAAGTTTGATGTAATCATCTTGTAATTTCTCACCTTTGAAATGTTGTAGAAAACCTCCTATTGCATTTATATAGTTCTTAATTAATCAACCATTCTTAAGACATATTGATGGTGTTATAAATTCCATTTGATCATTTTTGGCCAAAACCCTTTCTTTTGATTATTTATGTGCTTGAATGCCTATTCCATTCAAATTTCACATATTATTTGCATTGTAATTATGTTGAATGTACAATGATTACAAGTTGTTGGACAATGAAGTGCAAGAATTGCGTTCAATACCTTGTGTTATGCAAATTTTGAAGCTTTAAACCCTTGTCAAATGCTCAATTTTGGGTGTCTAAGTTAGAACTAATACCACCAAGTGTTCCTTGGTATATTTTTTCTTAAATGGTGTAGCCTTCATTTGTGTCAATTAAGCAACTTTCATCTTTAGTTGTTATAAGGTTATGAATAAACTACATTTTTGCATACTAAAGTCTTATGCAATCATTATTGCATTTTACTTTTTTCTTAACACACCTCCTAGCCTCATTTTCCTAGATCTTGTCTTGCCATTAGCATGGTGAAAATGAGAATTCAAAAGTGTGTTCTATGACTTGCTTGCCCTCTTCAAGAAACATGCCCTTTTTTCAACAACATTCATGGCCTCCTTTAATACTTCACCTATCCACATGCCTTTCTTGCTTTTAAAGGGATTCAATTAACTTTTGTTGTCATGTGTCTTGTTATTGATTCAAAATGAGGTGGTTCATTTTCTTTGTCTACTAATGGGTAGCCTAGCATGTCACTTTGTTGTTTTTGAGGCATGTACAAGTTCATGACTATCGATCTCTTCTTGTCCTTAGTCTCCAACAACTTGGAGGTGTGCAATTTTGCCTAATTGATGACATGTCTTTTTTTTTCTTCCCTATACACAAATCAAGAATATAAAAAATAAGTTAGGTTTGGATATATTGTTAATTCATGCGATTGTAGTGGTTTAGTAAAAGAGATAAAAATATAAAAGTTTGAAATATTTTCTCACACTAAATTGACATTTGTGGTTGAAATATAGGCCATGGGAAAAAATCTTAATGTGTGGTTGACACAACTTAAAATTGTATCTTCATATAATTCGTTAATTCAAAATTTTGGATTATAGATTGTTGGATCCAATTATAATACAACTACTTCTTGAAGTTGTAGTTATACTATGATCTATGGCCTTTGTTCCTATCTCTTTTGTTGGCCTTGACACTCTCCAATTTATTTTTAATATTTTCACATCAACTTTTATACTTGGGTTTTGCATTTTTACATGTTTAATTTTCACCTTGATATTTGATGTTTACAATTCACCATTTACATTTTAATTTGACTTTTCCTCTTTTACATGCTTTACTTTCACATATCCAACTTTTGACATTTGGCAATAGTTCTAAATACTATTGCACTTCAAATTAGGATTTCTATGTGTGTGATTAAAGGTCATTTACTACATTAATCAATTTGGAGAACATGGTTGAGAAAATATTAAAAATTAAATGAGAGAATTGTTGTTCAAATGATTTCAACTTGGCCCAAGTAACTTGTTCTTGTGTTGAAGTTTTTGGTAGGAATAAAAATTGCACAACATCGAAATGAATTTGCACTGATTTTTCATTTGGATGGCTAATAAATGTGCTTGTTCACAAGACCCAAAAGTCTACTTACCTTTTGTGATCTTTGTGCATTGTAAGCTTGTTGTAATTTTTGCTTATTTATGATTAGTTTCATGCCTTTTAATATGACAAATCAACCCCCCATAACCAAATGTTTCCTTTGCTTTTGTTGTTATAAATTTATAAAAACTACCCCCAAATCATCCCCACAACAAAACATTGTCTTTGATTGGTTTTTTGTAATTTTGTGAAAATGGTTCTAGATCACCCCTTAAACCAAAACATTCCCAAGTTGTTAACCAAACATAATCCTTATTTATCTTCAAAGGTATGCATTAGAATGTGCTCATCCACTCTCATCACCAAACATAACCACACTTAAGGGTGGTAAGATTTTTTTTTCATTGACCTCTCTACCCACGCCTATAAACGCATAGTAAACTTTTTTGGTTTTTTTTGGGTGAAGATGATGCAAAAAATCTAACCACAATTTATTTAAGACTAGGCATATGACCATAAAGACTTTTCTGAATATTGAAGTGAACATGTGCGACATTTATTGGCCTTGCCTACCAAGGCAAGGATTTTGTGTTTAGATTCGCTATGGAGTATAGTAGCTTAATAGATTTTGACCCCTAGGTAATTGGTCTATTTTTATATGAGGATTTTTGAAAGATGATATTTTGGCTTATGTTGAAACTTGAGATTAGTTATAGAGTTATAATATCTAGAAGGATTTTGTTTTCTTGTGGAGGATGTTTTGAAGATTATATTTTTGCATGGCGAAATATTTAAGTTTCCATAATTCTTCTTTTTGCCTTATGATACTTTTTAATGTAAATGTCAAGGCCACAATGTGACACACCCCTTCCTTGCTAGCTAAGGTCTTCATTAGTTCAATGTTTGGTCATTGGCTTATGTTCAGCCAAAGGCATGTTTACACTAGTCAAAGTCTTTTTGAATAATTTTTTTTTTGCAAACGATTCATGATTTCTATTTGCAAAAACATCCAAATTTTTTGCTTGTTAGACAAAATCTCCATATCTGTATATCCTATATATTAAAGCAACAGTGTCTGTCTATCTGTGTGGGCAGTGCTTGGAAGATTCTTCCAGTCACTGCTCGTTCCCTATGGTGTCTGTTTGTCTGTGGTGACAAACAGGGCAGGGCAGGGTAGGGCGGCCACGGCAGTCGCTGCCGGGGGCCGGACAAGGTGCCATTTTTATTAAAGAAATCCTTGGGGAAAACCGGGGGACTTGCATCTAATCAAAAAAAAATACAAATTTTTTAAAAAATTATTTTCATTATAGAACATATTAAAAAAACTAGAATCGTTTTGAAAAAGAAAAAAAAAGAAAAAAAGAAAAAAAAACATAAAAATAGAAAAAAATGAAAATAGATAAAATAAGAAAAGAAAAAATAAAAACATGAAACAAACATAAACAAAAAAAAAAGTAAAAACTATAAAACTATAAAAAAGGAATTGACGCGCTCCCAAGTCACGGGGTGAAACCCACTTGAGGGTTTCACAAAGTCAAGTTGCGGAAAGTTGAGACTTGGAGGCACGCTCCCGGCTTCCAACTCTAGAAAGGGGTAGAGGGTCAAGTTGGGAGGCCATGGATTAGACTAGGAAGAAGATTTAGTGGATCAAGCATGAATCTGCATCAAAACAAACCACCCACGTGGTTAATTCACATTCCGGGACATCCCTGGGTGTTGGGACAAGCCACTGGCACTTTGGACCACAAGACACACCACGGCCCGGACTCGGGGGAAGCCACCACCTTCCCCCATATAGTATTCTCTGTGCCACGTTTCGGGGACTACATCCAAATGGCTCTTTTTCCCGGGACTCCCAAGTTGGAGTCCCGAAATTGTTCCGAAACTGTCCCGGGTGGAGTTTTGGGACTTTGGGAGCTCATAACTCCTGACTGCAAAGTCTGATCGCAATGAAGTCTGAACCAAACTTGTAGCCCTCGTTGTCATCTTTCCAACGACTTATCGCACTTTCAATTCGGAGGTCGGGAAGAGGTCGATTCCCGACTTTTAGTGGTCGTGACTCTTGGCCTTTCTTTTGCCCATAATTTGGGCGACAAATGTCCAAATGGCCAATGCGAGGCCATTTTCGATATCTATGCTTCAAGACCTTTTCAATGACACCAAGAACACCCCAATGCGAGGTGTTTTGGGCCTTGCTGTCGAGCTCTAAACATTCGGGAGTCCCGGGAGACTCCAAATCTTCACTTTTTCCGAGTGTTGGGCTTCACCCCCACACTTGGCCAAAGTAGGGTTGCGATAGGAATGGAAACAAATGAAACAAGGAAAGGGAAATATAGTAAAATAATTTTAAAAGAAAAAAAATTTCCAAAAATGAAGAAACCAAATAAAGAGTAAAAAATAAGAAAAAATAAATCTTATAAATATTGAAAAAAAACCCTACTTGAAAAAGAATGAGGTGTGTCTTCTTTCTCCAAACTTCAAACTTGCATCCAAATAAAAAAATAAAAAAAATGAAAAAGAAACACTTTATTTTTATTATACAAAATAATAATAAAAATAAAAAACACATACTTGCCATTGGAAGTAAGTAATTTAAACTAGACTTCAAGAACTTAATATCTTGATTTTATGCATTTTCCCATCAATTGGTTTTCAAGGGGCATTTGTTTTTTTTACATTAGCAAATTGCGGTTTCAAGACAACTTCATATAAAGAAAAAAGAAAAAAGAAAAATAAAAATAAAAGAAAAATAAAAAAATAAAAAAATAAAAAATATTTCCTTTTGAATTTTGTCCTTAAGGTTCTTTGGTTTGATAGGTAGTAAGCAATATGGTTTATTTATTTATTTATTCTAATATGCCCAAGTAGCAAAGGATAATATATGCACATTTTACATGGTTATGAAATCACAACACTACCTATGCCTTCTTGGCATTACACAAACTAATATTCAAGGTCGGGGATTGTTCCGATTTGGAACCTTCACTTTCCGCACCCATGGGTTAGGGTTTTCTTGAAATAATGGACTTTTGAGGCTGGATGCTGATGGCTTGTTATTTCCGTAATGCCGCAACTCAAGTGTGTTGCATAGCATAGTGTAAAAACCAATGGATTTTTGTCAATTTGATTTGATTTAATTTAATTTAGTTGTTCCTCAGGATAGCTGATGGATACTCACAGGGTATCACACAAAAAAAGGGTAAAAATCACCAATTGGAATGGCCCATGGGATCTTATATCTTATGTTGTTGCTCGAACTACACAAAAAAATTTCGTTGGAGGTTTTTCCACGTAAGGCAAGGCATTTTCCGGAGCGAATTACGTCATGTGAGGCGAGTAGGACAAGGGTTGGAGCCGAAAGTCTCGGCTTGGGACTAGTCTCACTCCACTCACCGCCACAATCCGACATGAGACTCCCGCATGAAAATGCCTCCCCCATCTGAATGCAGGACTTTTGAGGATTTTCGAAAGCTTTTAGGGGTTATGTATCTTTCAGTGCCACCTTACAAAAACTATTTCCGTGCTGGAATCTTACGGGTTCATTGCGCCGTGTAACCAACACCATTGAAAATGATTACAACCTTTTGGCTCAAAAATCTTTCCGAAACTTTGGGAGTTCACCAATGTCCAACACTTGCACAAATTTCCAAACAAAATTTCGTGCAATGTCAAACAAGCTTATCTCAGCCCACCACCATGTTGAGACTTTTAAGTCCATCCTCGGAACTTAAAAGCTTCTTAGTTGGTGGGGGTGTTTTTTGGGTGTCAAACTAAAAGTGATATAATTTCAATTTATTATTAATTTGGAATTGAAACGGAAGAAGATTCATCATACAAGTGGAGGACACCCCAAATTTAGAAAAAATAGTGTTGTTTTTCTTGTGTAAATTGGATTAATTTTGCTAATTATTTGGAAAAAATTTGCAAAACTTTTGACATCAAAAAAAGATTTTTTTTTTTTTTTTTTCCCGAACCCATCAACAATCTGGATGAAAAACAGAAAAAATAGAGCAAATTAAAAAGGGAATAAAATGTGAAACACAACAATAGAGATGTCCACAAAATAAAGAAAACACAGCACCAAACACCCCTGTTTGATCATAAAGGGGATGAGATTTTAAAAAAAAATTAGGGGAAAAAGGTCCATTGGGGCTTCCGGGAGGATTGAAATCAGATTAACACCAAATTTGGCCAAATTGGAATTTCACTCTGCCTCTTTTTAGATTAATTGCCTTCAAAACCAATCGGTCCAATATACCCTAGTACCTTGGGCCAATTCGACACTAATTATATTATTTTCAGAAATGTTGAAAATTTCAAAAATTACTTCTTCTAAAATCAAAAAAAAAATACTGTGAAAGATAATAGTGAATATTTTAAGAATATTCTATTCATTGAATAAAAAATTTCAAAATTAATTAATTATTTGACGGACATGTGTTGAAATGGCCAAGATATTACGATCTCTAGGCATAAATATTTTTGAATCTTGTACATTTTATCTTGAGTTTCAGCATTTTATACCCATATTTAATAATAATAATAATAATAATAACAATAATTTGTTTTTACGCGGATAACAATGAAAGAAAAGGTTGAGAATGAAAGGAGGACCCAAAAGGGGGGGATCTCTTTATGAATATCTCTAATACCATAAATACACCTAATGTTCAATAGTGTGATGTCCAAATATTTATTTCTTAAAATAAAACAGGTTCAAAAGAGTCCCAATTTTAGTATTCCCCAAATCCCTAGACTTAAGGAATAAGCACAAAAAAAGAAAAAAGAGTATTAAAAAAGAAATGCTCCTTACATTTTCTATTTGTTTATGAAGAGGATGAGGGTTGGAATCCCATGGATTTCGGAAAGAAGCAGATAGATTAAAAAAATTAATTAAAAAAAAAAATCAATTAATTATTTTTTTGGTTATTTTTTTGGGGGTGGGAGTGGGCAAAGCTGTTTATGAATTAATTTGTGTGGAACTAATAATTTGTGCTGAACATGAGTAGTTGTTGGTAAGAAAATAGGTACGTGAAAAGTCGGTTTTCGTCCTTGTAAGGTCCATTTTTTCATCCGAAAGAGTAGAAATCATCGAAAAAGAGTACAATACGCATGGTAAGGAGGTACGTATGTAGGTACGGTAGGTAGGTAGGTAAGTTGGGAGGTAGGTAGGTATTCCCGTTTCGACGGGAAAAGAGCGGAAGCGAAGGAAAGAAGGCCGAAAGAGGAAACCGCGAGAATTCTTGGCCCGTGCGCGATGGAGCAGCGTCGCACCTCAGCGCGGAGTTCGGGAGTTTGGCGATGAGAGAGGAGCACGGGGAGAGTACGGGAAAAATAGGGAGGGTTTTTGTTTTTGTTTCTGTTTTGTTTTTTTGGGGGTTTGGGATCCATCAATTGTTCAGAGACAAAAGCAGAGCTGCTTGGATTGATCATCGACGTTTGGTTGTAAGCTTTTTCTTTGAGCTTCAGACTTCTCTACTTCTACTGTGACCCAGAGAGAGAGAGAGAGAGAGAGAGAGAGATTGCAGCAGCTTTTCCACGAACTTGGGGGATTTGGAGAGGATCATTGTGAACAGGATTTTCTTCTTCTTCTTTTTCTCTTCTTCTGTACTTGACATGGTTGTTGTGAATTTGGATTTCGGTTGAGTCCCCCAAGAAAGAAAAGAAAAGAAAGAAAACTAGTTGCAGCTCTGCTGATGAGAATGAAGGAAGGAAGCAGTGGGTGATGAGATGAAGTCGCTGCTCGTGGGGTTGCAGCTTCCAGGCTTCTCTGGTTGATGTTCTTCAGTTAGGTAGCTGTTACAGTAGTGTTATCTCTTTCATTCTCTCGCTGATTTTAGTGAAGGATTTTTGCAGCAAATTCGATTTCATTGCACATCGGATCATGGATTTCCACTGTTCATTTGTTTACCGACAATCTTGAATCTGGAATTCGAGTAGAAACTATTTTAGTTCATTTTTATTTTTGGGGTTCTTTTGCTCATCACTCTTTTCACATCACTAGAATGATGCTACACTTTGCAGGCAGGCAGAAATCTGTTTAAGCTTACATGATTCTACTAGACATACTTGCACTAGGATTCTTCCCTAGTACGCCTTGACTCATGAAGCTGTCAAGCACTTAAAAGATTGTACATCTTTCCTCTAGATATTCGCGGTGATTGTGGTGCATTCCTCTCATCAAAGCTAGTGAATTGTATCTCGATGGAGGACTGATTTCCTTCTCTAGTTTTGACTCAGTCACTTCTGATGCTCTCTCACAGCCACTAGCTTAGAAAAAAAAGTTTGGAAATTTTGGACCCAACAAAGGTTTTGAATCTGCTGTTGATCAGAAGTCTACCGTAATTGGTAGAAATGGATCTTGATCTAAGTTGGTCTGGATGAAAATTGATTCAAGAGATGGACATGAGTTTGTGGCAAGAGAGATTCTGATCAGGTTGTGATTGTGGAATGATGGTATGCAGAATTATTTTCTTCTGATTTATGTACAGCAGTAGTTTCAGATCATGTATGAACAACATGTCTTTGTGCATGTTACACAGGTGCAGAAGAAGAAGAAGAAGAAGAGGTTCAAGATCAGCAGCTGTTGGTCAACCACCTTGAAACTTGTTATAGTCAGATCTCTGCAGCAAACCCTCCTCAGCCCTGTTGAGAAAGTAGATCTCTATTCTACTGGCCTGAGTGCTGCAGCTATGATGGAAACATTTGCAAATCGGATTGGGTCAAAGAGACTTAAGAAGAAGGGGTCCGGCTCAATCTGCTTTGTACCTGGACCTGTACAGCTACTGGTTCCAGTAGTGTTTTTGCAATGGCTAAATTTGTTGCTGGCTGGAGCTTTCATCTTTCACAATTTTTCACAAGCAAATGCTCAGCAATCAGGTAGACTTATGTACTATTTTTTCTTCCATGTCTGCTGCTGCTGAAATTATAGTCAAGACCTGCATTCTGATTTCCATGTGCAGATCTGAGAGTTGGAAGGATTATGATGTGCTCTGGGTTGTGAATTCCTGCAGGTGGCACTCTTGTAATTTTTCCAATTTCTGAACCAGCTTCCTAGTTAGGGTTTGTGTTGGATCAAAAAAAAAGCTGCACCACATTCATTGCAAAAATGTTTCTCTTACACCAGCTCTCTTTCTAATAATGCTGGGTGGGATGTGGGTGGGTGGGAACAACTTTGGTTCTAGGATTTGTAAGCCTTGCGTGTGGTGCTTCAAAGAGTTTCACGAGTAGTGGTATTTATTGGATGCCTGATGATGAGTATGCACCTCCAGGAGGATACATTGCCAATGTTAGTAATCAACTGGGGACATTGCGCTCATTCCCTAACACGACCAATCTGTCAACGAGAATCTGTTACAGCCTCCCTATTCCACAGACTCCCCCACCTCCTCAGGGAATCATGATTCTGGTGCGGGCAACATTTGATTACCTTGACTATGATGGTCTCAACCAACCACCGATTTTTGAGGTTTATCTTGGACCTGCACTTTTGAGCAAAGTTGACCTTACAACGATGGGGGGCGTCAATAATGATACATGGGTTGTAGAGGTCATTTTCAATTCAACCGAAACCCAAGCGCTTTGCCTCCTCAGAGAGAAGGGCAATCCTGTCATCTCATCCCTAGAAGTACGTCCTGTCATCAATGCATCTTATGTGGATGCAAGAGCCTCTGTTACCACAATGTTGCGCACAGTTTATCGCATCAATTGTGGTGCATCAACACCTCTCAGGTACTTACAACCACATGTATGGGAAGCACACACATATATTCATTATGTATGGTAGTCCAGTTTGGTGGGTTGGTTTTGTAACTAATGAATTGGGAATGAATTGCAGGTATCCAGATGATCCTTCGGACCGGATCTGGTCCAGTGATGAATCCTACTTCTCTCCACTTACAGCAACAGCGATTAACACCACATCAAATTTGCTCTCAGTATCCCAAGTCCATGACCAAGCTCCTGCTGCAGTTCTGGGTTCTGCACGGGTCAATTATCAAAACCAGTCACTCACATATGCATTACCTCTGCTGTCAGATTTGCTAACCTTAAGGAGTTTTGAATTTAATGTCTACTTCAGTGAGCTCTTCAATAGCTCAGCAAGCCTTAATTTATCGGTGGATAATAATTTGCTTCTTCCACAAATTACTTTACATCCATTTGTAGCTGTTGAGTATACAAAGTCCGAATATAGCCAGGGAGCTTGGTGGAATTTAACCTTGCAACCAATGAGTGGTGCACCACTGATTAATGCTCTTGAAGTATTCTCACCGATCCCTGTCAATGCTACTCTAACTGTATCAAGTGATGGTGAGCTCTCTAGATTTTGAAAAAATTAATTAAACCCATCAATGGGACATGTTGTATACTTAGGTATTTTGGGACTGCAGCTTAGAACAATTGCCATTTTTGGATTTTTCCATTTTCGTGAAAAATTTACATGTTGGGTGGTGTGGTGGTTGGTTGTTGTTGGTGGGGAGAGTAGTCAGTGAATTGCAAGCTATTCAATCACACTGGAATTTTTCACTGGACTGGGTGAACAATAGTGATCCTTGTCTGCCTGTATCATGGGAGGGCATTACCTGCACTGGAAGCCAGGTTACATCGCTGTAAGTGGACCCCCTTATTTGATTGAACATGCCAAAAACAAATTGGGGTTTGAGCTGTAGGAATTGCTGGGGCCAAGCGAGTTTGCTGATTATAGGTTTGAGTTACCAGGCTACCTCTGATCTTGATTGAACAATTGGGTTATGGAGCCAACTTGTGATTTTTGTTTTCTAATTATGTGTTTAAATTACCTGGCTACCTCTGACCTTGATTGAACAATTAGGTTATGTAGTCAACTAATTATGCCTCTCGCTTGCTGAAAATCATGTACAGGGACCTTTCCAATATGAGCCTCAAAGGGAGCACCCTTGGTGTAGACTGGGTCTTTCAGAATTTGCAGAATTTGTGAGTAATATGTTGCGTTTTCACACATGGAATTAGCCGTACATATGTCATTTACATGTATTTATTTTGTTATTTTCAATGATACTACTACGCTTCCAGTTTGTATTTGCACTCATGTGGAGGTGAGGAGGAACTGTGCTGTTTTCAAGCTTGTTGTTTATGGTATTAATCCATGAATAGCATTGCTACTTGTAGAGATTTGAGCAACAATTCCTTAACGGGGGGTCTTACGAAGTTCAGTGAGCTCTCAAGCTTGGAAACTCTGTAAGCACTTACACTATCCTTAATATTCCTGCCTGGTCTTTTCAGTCTGCACTTTGTGGTGCTGAGTTTTTGCTCCTCCTCTACACATTGTTTGCTTTAGCTGCCATTTTTGCTAATTACTGTTAGCTTCCTCTCTGCAGAAACCTAAGCAATAATCATTTATCGGGCACTCTTCAATACTTGGAATACTTGTCCAACTTGAAGTACTTGTAGGTGCTCCTCCCTTTTTCTATGTGACATTTTATTCCAAATCCTGAACACAAATCTTGAATCAGATTATTTGTACATTTGTTGTCGATATTGAGTCTTGTTTGGATTTGTTGAGTTGGATGGATCTGCACTTATGTAAAGTGATCAAGAATGTTGGGTAGAGACATTTTGTCATTGGTGGGTGGGATCCATTATACCATTGGGAGCTTGATGTTCTAGTGTTTTCTTGCAATTGATTTTTTGAACTAATGCATTTATTTCCATGTCCCTTCAATAGGAATATCATGAACAACAATTTCTCTGGCAGCATTCCACCGCAGTTCCTTGACTCAAAATTGGTGTTCTTGTAAGATTCTTTAGCCCTTTATGGTTGTGAAAAGGGTTGGTTTCATTTGGGTTGAATTTCACCCATTCTCTTTGAACATATCTGCCAAATGTTTCCACCTCTGCATCAAATTTTGATAAACCTCAAACTTATGGATTTGGTAAACTGCCACAATGCAATTACCATATTAGATGGTGGGAGTGACATTTATCCTAGCACAATTGGGCAATTGGGCTTTGAAGGACTTAAATTCTCAAGTTGCATTTGTGCAGATATACAGGGAACCCATGTCTTAATTCCTCAAATGAGGCCTGTCAAAGCTCAGCATCTCCACCATCACTTCCACCCAGCAATGTCCCTAGCGAAAGCAAAAGCAGTACATCAATTGGTCCAATTGTAGGTGGTGCTGTTGGTGGAGTTCTTGTGGTTGTGGCCATCTTACTTTTGCTGTTTTTCATTTTTCGACGTCGTAGACAGCAACATAGGCCAATGTTGGTCCCTCAAAATTCCAAACTTGCAGGTATGCAGTTGTTCATTCATTTTCTCTTCATAAAATGTACAATGAAACAATAATGTGTATAATTACAGCACTAGGATTCATGGAATTTTTAATGGTGTTAAAAAATGTTCTGCTGCAGTGCCCCTCAAGGATCAAGGTATAGAACTAGGAAATCATACTTCTGTGAGACTATTCTCCCTCAAGGAGCTTGACCTCGCTACAAATCACTTCAGTGATTTGATTGGTGAAGGCAGCTTTGGCCCTGTCTTCCTTGGTCGCCTTGCTGACAGGAGTGAAGTGGCAATCAAAAGAAGAGCTGATACTTCAAAAATGGGGACTGATTCATTCCTGAATGAGGTTAGGTTAATCTTTCCGCCTGCTTTGTTTCCTTTGGTAGGATAGGTACTACTTAGAGTCAGGTATTTCTGTAAACATATTTCTTAGGGTTGTTTTCAAATGCATCATTGTCACTGCCAGGGTTTCTTTTTCCCAACTTTGTGAGGTTGAAAAATTGGCAAATAGTACCAAAAGAGAAACAGTAAATTTAGTCAAAATTGCACTGGAGAAACAGATCTGTCAAAAATTTTCTCAATGAAACAACTGTCAAGGTGTGAAAAATTCACCAAAGAAACAAATGTTGATCATCACCTGTCAATATCTGAATAGCTGCAAGTCTGGGCTACCAGTTGCAGCTTGTGGCTTTTCGACTCATCATGTGCTTCACAATTGAGGCTCCCAGGTTCTTTGAGGACAAGAAAATTCCAGAAATTTATCACATTCAGAATTTTAGAATTTCATTATGAAAACAAAAGAAGCTGACGGGATGATGTATTTTGCATTATTGTCTCAGGTGAATTTGTTGTCACAAGTGCATCATCCAAATCTGGTGGAGCTCCTTGGGTACCACACGAGCTATGAAAAACAGAATCCAGTGCAAATGCTTGTTTATGAGTACATGCCTGGTGGCACTCTTATGGACCATCTTTATGGTATGCCACTAATTATTTATACATTTTAATTTGCATTTTCTGGCCTTTTACGGTCTAGGATTCTACCATTTTCATTATGAAAATCTGTAGAAAATGTTTTACTTTCTCCATAACGTGCAAGCATCATTCAGTAGGGTTGACATCTTAATGCCAAACCCAAAATCCTTATGTTGAAGTCTCACACAATGGCCAGATGTTTTAAGCATGTAGGTCAAAGCCCCAAGGTGGGGACGTTCTCAAAATAAGGGGCCTTGGATGAGGCAGTTGTTGAGTCCGCCCCACATTTTAGGAATGTCCTCACCTTGGGACTTTACCCATGGTAAAGCACAAAGTAAAGGTTATCATGAACCTAAACATAGGTTGATTATGAGGTGTATGAGGGGAAGGGATCTTACACCTATAAGTAGGCATAAGATCCCTCCCCTTTTCTAGGAGGGATATTCATGCATATAAGGGTACCCTCCAAAATACACTTAAATTTTTTCTCCAAGTGCTTCTTGACTCTACACTGATTTTCGTGCTTTGTCTTTTGGCATTGGCTTTGTTGGAAAGGTAAACTGGCTAAGACAAGACCATTGGAGTGGCGGGACCGACTAAGTCTTGTTGTTGGAGCTGCAGCTGGTATTTAAAAACCTAGCCATTTCATAGCCACTTTGATACCATGAAACTGTCCAAGGGGGTGTGTGTGTGATTCTAACAGTGTCCCCATCTTGAATAACATTGAAAGTTACAAGGTAAATTTGATTAAATGGGTTATAGCCTTTTTTGATGGTAGTTTTGTTTTTTGCTGTATTTGGATGCGCAGGTATAGAGTACTTGCATAATGGAAGTGACCCAAAGATCATACACCGAGATGTGAAAAGCTCAAACATTTTGATTTCATCAAGGAATGTAGCAAAGGTCTCAGATTTCGGTCTCTCAAAGCTGGTTGTGGATCTGGATAAAAGCCATTTCACTACGGCTGTCAAAGGAACAGCAGGCTATCTTGACCCTGAGTAAGCAAAATTAGCTTAGAACCTCTTTGGGTGTTACACTAATGGAATTTACCATTTGTAGTTAGTTACAACATGTAGGAGATCTCTAGAAATTAAAAAAAAGTTTTCCATGCATTTTCTTGTTCCTTCTTCTTTATACTTTCAGTTGCAAAAAAGTTAATTAACATGAATTTCGGTCACAGAGGTGAATGCTTGTTTGTGGATTTTGAGGACTGCAGGTATTTCACCAGCCAGCAATTGACAGAGAAGAGCGATGTATACAGTTTTGGTGTTGTTTTGTTGGAGATTTTGTGTGCACGAGAACCCATTTCTGTAAACTATGAACCTGATGCGTACAACTTGACTGCATGGGTAAGTAAAAAACCCACCACTACTCTCCTCCCTTCTCCTCCCATCTGATTATATTAGTGTTTCTCCAAAAATTCATACATCCACAGGATGAATTTTTAACACATATAGTAGTTAGTTGCAATAATTCACCGGATTAATTTTACAAAAAACACATTTGGAATATCTAAGTTGTCCATTTAATTCAAAGTTTGAAACGAATCCAAAATAACTGAAATTTTGAAATTATTTTTCTTCTGCCAGGCACGACCATTCTTGCAGCAAAATGTGCCAAGAGGAGACTATTCCATTCTAGACCCGAGTTTGCTGAACCGGTTCAACCCAAAAAGTTTAGAAATTGTTTCCAATCTAGCACTCCGCTGCACTGAGAACTATGGGATCAAAAGGCCAATAATGTCCGAAGTTCTGCGGGAATTGAAGCGTGCTTTAGCTGTTGAAGATGGAGTTTCATTAGAAATGGCATATAAACAGAGCCCTAGAGTCTCTGAAGAAATGCCATTTTCAGCAATCACCCCAAGGTAAGGGGTGCAGGGGGGTAAAATGGTTATGGTCCTTGAAAGAGCCTAAGCAAGGTTAGCCCCACCCACACACCCTGTTCCCTGCCTCCCTCCCTCCCCATAACCCAACATGACTAAATTACATGATCTAACAATTGTAAGGTGTTCCATCTTTTAGAATTTAGGGCTACACAATTTCATTGAGTTTTCACAACCACTGTACATGCAGCTTTCTTAACAAAATTTGGATTCAATTTGATTGATTTTGTTTTGCAGAGTTTAGTATAAAAGGAACTATGGCAGGTGCTCAAAATTTCCATCTAAACAGTAGAGAGAGAGAGAGAGAGATAGAGAGCAAATCTGACTTCAATAAGTGAAATTTTGAATGTGCAGTACAGCAAATTACAAGCTTTTCTTACTTCAGTGTTTTCCTTTGCACGTCTGATGCACTTTGATAGCACTGGATTTATCAAACTGCTGCTCTTTGCAAATGTAACTTGAGATAGAAGAAAAATCAGGAAAAGCGAAAAAAAGGAATTAAGTGAGGGCTGAATCTCAATAAGAAATTCTCTTAAGAAGAATGAGAAGACTGCATCAGATTTGGCCAAGTAGGAAAAATTCAAAATATCTGCAGACTAGTTCAGGAAAATAAGATTTAAAATATCATACCCACAGAATAGATCAGTATAAGTTATAGCACGTCTAGCTACCTCCTCCTCAATCCACACTCCAGATTGTTAGGAAGTATGTTTCAACTAGTTATACTAATTGCAATCTTGTATCCAAAGATTAACCATATGTATGGGTCAGCTGAGATTCTTCACTAACAGAATCAATTTACAAATAAGGTGGCTGCCACAATTGGCTATTAGCAAAAGGAAATCCAACCTGTTTTTTCACACACATACAAGTAGTTTGATAATGTTCCATCTGCCTCAAAAAATTTGCACCAATGTGCATAGAAACCCCATGCTCATCTTTGTACAGCTATAGAGGTTCGGGTATGTGTCACCCTCTCACGGATGAAATCACTCCTAATTCTTTTTTCTCCGGCAGAAATATTAATGGGTATTGGAACCCTTAACTCGTCTTCAACTAGATCTACTAAATTGACAATTGAGTTTTTTTGGTCTTGTAGAGTCAGTGTCCACCCCATCATATGTGGTGGTGGGTTCTGTCTCATATAATCTAGTGATGTGTATCAGATTTTACAACAGTAATAAGAGTGGTTTGAAGAAAGAAGGCTTGGTAAAAACTCTAATGGTGGTACTACTTGGAGTGACATTCTAGTTTTGCCAATGAGGATGCTCATGGTTCTTGTTGGCACCTGTGCAAGTTCCATAGTCATTTACAAAAGTGAACTCATAAGCAGCTTGATCTGCCTCCACATCAACAAACTGTGTGGCTGCCAGTGACACTGGAGGATGATTTCTGTTCCTCTCTTCTTCTCTTTCTCTCTGCATCATAAAATCAAATCAAGCCACACACCACAAGGTTAGGAAACAATACACTTTCAATTGTCAGAACCAGATCATTTCAGAAGATAATTGACATCTACTTGAGAACCTGCAACTTCAATCTCCTGGGGTTAGTGAACAATGCTCTTCAATTGTCAGAGCCAGACCATTTCTGAAGATGATTGGCATCCACTCAAGAACCTGCAACTTCAATCTCCTAGGGTTAGAGAACATTCTTCAATTGGCAGCACACAGATCATCTTTCAGGAGATGATTGGGCATCCACTTGAGAATCTGCAACTTAAATATCTCCTAGGGTTAGGAAAAACATTCTAAACATTCTAAACAGTCAAAAAAAAGACGTACCACAAAGTTTAGATGATCTTGAATCGTGAAAGGTGTTAGCGGATCCTCTTCCAAGGGCTCGTCCATTTCTGGTTCCAGCCACATGGCCGTTGTTAGTACACACAAGGAGAAGAACAAGGTCCACAGCGGTTGAGTCTGGGGTCATAATTTGCGGCCATAGCTTGGCGACAATTTCTTTCTTCCATTAGGACCAGAGACTCCGAAGGCTCACAACAAGTCACAGAACTGGATTCCGAAACATGGCGTCAAGACTACACAGTGAACTGGAAACACCAGAACCTTGCCCTAGTAGCCAGGGTTTCAAGAGCACTTGCAAGGTTGCTCGGTTGAGAACGACGGTGAACTTCCTCAGTAAAAACCCTCGCACATTCCTGGCTAAGAGTCTGCTAAGAACAATCCGCCAGTGGTCATAGGCCCAACCGCCAGGCTCTTTGACTTGGTGCTCCGAAGAGAAAGATCATCGCACAAACCAAATAAGAAGCAAATGAGAGAGAGAGAGAGAGAGAGAGAGAGAGAGAGAGAGAGAGAGAGAGAGAGAGAGAGAGAGTGTGTGTGTGTGTGTGTGTGTGTGTAGTTAAAGCGGAAGGACGTGGAGAGGAGAGTAATATCACAGCAGAGAAGCTGAATCGATCAAACAAAGTGTCATGACTTGTCATGAGGACCTTGTAATGAGAAAATTCAAACGGAAAAAGAAACAACCAGACAAGATTTGACGACGTAGAGAAAGTTACACCGGCCTTGACGAACAGGATCGGTTCAAAAGACAACAATAGCACAGACGTAGAGCTTGCACACATGAGTAGATAGAGAGGGAGGCTTTGCAAGGGAGAGTGATGAGCGAGTTATTATTATTATTATCCGGCAAGAGAGATCAAACCAACAGAAGAAGAAGCTCCTGCTGGAGGTCCTGGAAAATGGACACTGAGAGAGAGAGAGAGAAGGCGGCACACCTGAGTACTGAATCGGACGAGAAAAAGATCCCGATGGAAAGCAGAGCCATCCTAGAACCAGAAGCGATAGAAGGCGAAGAAAGCAAGCTCGTCGGAGGACGCAAAGCGCAGCCATGGCATGGGGGTGTTCGGCGACGACCTCTCGTCGTTCTCCGCCATCGCCTTCCCGAAAGGCCGTCCTCAGGCAAAAGAGCTTGACGAGCGAGAGAGACGACTACCGGCCACGCCGGTCACCCTCTTGTCGAGTGACCGCCAGACTCCCGGTGACCCACACGCTTCGTTGACTAACTGACAAGTAATTATTGCCTGTCACTGTTACTGTAAATGTGCAGTTGTTACTGTTAGGTACCGTCCCGCGTTTGTTGGGTTGCGAAGTTTCGCCAAAATGCGCAAAAATAAAAATGAGAAAATCGCCAGATTTCGACAATTGTTTTTTCGCCACATCTGAACTCTGCTTTTAGTTTGGTAGCAGATTTTTAACTAGATTAAAAAAAAAAACTGTTTAGACAAGTGATTTTATTTTATTTTGGGTAAAATTTTGCCAATTTGCTAAAAACAAAAGTCCTGAGAAACATGGTTGAAGGAACCTTTTGGAAAATTTCGTAAAAAATCATCACATTTTGAGGAAGAAAGTTATGAAATTGCCAAGATTTTTGGAGGATTTAGGGAGATTTCTAGCTTTCTTCTTTTTGAAATCGCCAAATTTAGCTAATACGAACTAGTGGTTTGTAATAGAATTCCTAGATTTTCTATTTGTCTGTTTGTCTTGTAGCCAGATTTGGCTAAATCATCTTGTGCCTCATGCCACTTTTGGAGCAACATGAAATTTTTTGAAAAAAAAACACTGGTTTCGCCATTTACTGTTAAATCCCTCTCGTGGGATGCAACCAAATGACACAACATCTGAAATTTGGAAAACAAATTCACTCCTCCTACTACCATCACTTGCAAAAACCATACAATATTTTTTCTTTTCAATTTTGAGATGTTGCTCAAGTGGCAATCACCTATAAGTATATTTAGCTAAATTTGGAGAATATTAAAAATAAGAAAGTACAAAATCTTAAGGACTGTAGCCAATTATGGTGATTTTTGGCGATTCTCATGTGAAAAAATGATTTTTTTGGCTTTTCCCTGTAAAAAGAGGGAAATTGTGACAAAATAATATTTTTCTAAAATATCTTTCGCCGAATGGCGAGAATTTTCCACCAAAAAAAGTCACTGAAACTATATGGTTACTGTTAGTGGCACTCTCACTTGCAGAAACCATATGGTCAGTAAGTTCCATTTGTTCGTTGATGGTTGTGAATTTTTGTCAAACTTTGTCAATAGCCATTTTTTTTACTGGCGAAATTAAAAGTAGAATGGTTATTATTAATGCTCTGCGTCCACCACATATAAATGATTGGATATTTAGTTCTAGATACACCCAGAAAGAAATAGCACCAATCTAGAAGGCAAAGGCAGGAACACAAATAGAGAACCAACAATCCAAGCCAAGACAGCACCAAAAGGGAAGAAGGCTGGGCAAAAGAAATTGTGTTCATAAAAGCATCTCCAATGGTGCTCAGTATGTAACTTTGGATAGTAAACTTAAATGTCTACGTTTAGCTTGTTTTTTTGGGCAACCGCACCAATCAAACTGAAACTGCATATACGTGGGGGACTACTAATAGCAAACCACCTGGACCAATCATTATGATCGACCAAGTAGAAATACAGAGCCTCTGTCAGGTCCAATTTATTACACTCGTTTTTGGAGGTGCACAACTGTGTTGCGCCTTTTACCAGCCACTGCACGCTGCACGAATTCGGTGCCGAAAAACCAATCTCCTGAGCCAAACTGACACATTTTGACTTTTTCTGAATAAATTTTACTGTCTGGAGTCACATACGGAGCACTGTTGGAGATGTTCTAAGTCATCTTGAGCTTATTGAATAGTAAGTCAGGCGGCAGTTTGATTTCTGCGTTATGTCACAATTGGAATCCAACCGACCACGAGGGTCTTTTTTGAGAAAATTGTATTATGCCATTTTTTTCACCTGAAAATATCTGATTTTGATGTATTCAATGGTTTTAAAATGAAGAGAAAATGACCCAAATTCGCCAGGTATCCAAATTATTAAAAGAAAAAACTTAACAGATTTCTACAATAGGTTATGGCAGGTAGCCAAAATGATTGAAGGGTGCTTAATGTTTTGAACTTTGATATCTAGTAGGTGGTTTATAGCCAAGTTTGGCTTAGTCTTCTTATGGATGATGATCATCACTTTGGCTACATCACTACATTGGAAGAAAAATAAAATGGTTCAACTCACCCTTCACATTTGGATGGATTATAAGAGTGATTTGGAATGTCATCTTACCTATGATAATTTGTTTTGTTTTGTTGGGCCCTGTCCCCACAGGGATGGGGACTATGGCATTGGATCCAACTTTTGAAAGTTTTACTTTATTAGAACTAGTTTCACATTAGATGAACTGATTTCTTTGGTGAAAGTGTTTAAACTGTTTAGAATGGATTCTTTTGGTGTTCAGAGTGTGGACATAATAAGTAGATGCACAACATCTTAGTTATTGGCAGGGCCATCGTGTTTGTGACGCCTTGTTTTGTTTTGTCGCATTGCGATCTCTCAAACCATGGTCCTTCATGCTGTGCTCTTGGCATCTTTTGAAAGCTCGCAATGAGTAGAGGTGCACTGACTTGGTTTGATTTGAGAGACTGTTTGAATCTACTGTGTGGAAGATGTCAATGATTATTGAACTATTTTCCCAATGAAAACTAAATAAAATCGAAACTGAAAACTATATTGGAATTTGGGGGTGTTCATGGTGTTATTGGAAAAGCTTTTGATGAGTCAAATTTAATAGAGTTTATTTCACAATTTTCAGAGGTAAGGTGTGAAAGATTTTGTAGTGAATTTTGTTGCTAAAAATTCAAACAAATTGCAAAAATTGGGTTTGGAAGAAAAAATCACTTGATGCCTGGATGTGTTCACACTTGGGCCAACAGCACAGGTTAGAGACTATTTCTTATTAAAGTAATGTTCATTTATGTTCATTTAATAACTTTATTAGTATAGTGTAGAGTGTGCTCAAAATGATTAGTTGTGGCTAACCCCAAACACAATTTTGTTTCTTTTTGTGATGCACACCACCAATTGCCCATTACAAAAAATAATTTAACCAGACATTGGACAATTTCAAATTGTAGATATATTTTAGTCTCCTCCTTTGGGACTGATTATATAGGTTACAAGTTACAAGAGAGTTTAGGGCAAAAGATATTGGATAAAATAAGATGCAATTAGGAATTTGAGGAACATTCGAGGAACCAATTGGGAACTTGATGGGAACAAAAAAAAACCCACACTGCCCCCCTACCCCAAAAGGAAAAAAACTATGCCCCTTAAGTGCATGTTCTCATCTCATTGGTTGCCAACAATTTCTATGCCTTACTTTTGTTCTTTACCATTTTTTTGGCCTAGGGTCACAAATTGTGAGACATATTAATGTATATTACTAAGAGTACATTTTCATATTTAGTGAGGGGTTGCACCCACAATTTAGTTTAGTTTAGTTTTATTTAAAAATTCTCCCCATGATTAGAAGGAGCCATTGATTGGCCCATCACAAATATTTTTGGAAGGGAGGGGACACTCCCTGACATAGAAGCCTAAACATGTTTGGATGCAAATCTTATATGTGGTAAGTTAAGCCTTCAGCCATGGGCTTTAGTAGAAAAAGCACCCACATGAGGAAAATTTGGTGATTTTCACATCTTGATTTTTCCAATCTTTTGTGAATGCATATATAATATGCATATTGCTCTTGAAAGGAAGAAAATTGTTTATACATGTCCTTGAGTAGGCTCTCTTTCCAAAAGGGGAAAATGGGTCATCCTGAGAGTCATGCACGACCAAGTCTGAGGCATTAGTGAAAGGTTGGTGTGTTCGGTGTTCGTATGGATGTACATCATGCACCCACTACCATTCAAGACATGGTTTGTCTAATAAGGGTGCAAGACATGTGTTGTAATGTTTTGTACCTCTTCAAAAGCAACCATTGATTGAGATGGCCCTTTGTGCAAACATAAACTTAAC
>Ga0209208_10002505_pt1 | contig 26380 bp, 17 predicted proteins | sample S1TSphfallax_3_FD_187694 | JGI IMG/M metagenome (GOLD analysis project Ga0209208, IMG submission 187694) | Host-associated microbial communities from peat moss isolated from Minnesota, USA - S1T2_Fd - Sphagnum fallax MG (SPAdes) (version 2) | ecosystem: Host-associated > Plants > Peat moss >...
AGTGGATTTGAGCTTGAGGGGGAGTGTTGAGAATTCAAGCTCAACTAGTTAGGTTTCATTAGTTACTGGAGTAGGAAAGTAACTAGGTTACTTTCACAAGGTTGAATTACTTTCGTTACTTATTTTAGTTTGGTTATTTGTGGTTTGGTCTTTTAGTTAAATACCTTGGTGTTGATGGTTTGCCTCTTTTTTTTTCATTACACAAGTTTGTGTATTTCTCGTGACAAGAACCTTGGAGAGTTCTTGATGTTGTGTTTTGTGTTGTGAGTATTATGTTGTAGTTTCCTTTCAATAAAGATTTATGTTTGCACTTGAGTAGATCTCCTATTTGTTAACAACAACATCTATATAATTAATGATTTTATGGCTGGTTTTGTGTGGTGGTCATTAAGGTGACTAGTCAAACCCTAATTGATTGATTAAACATAGTTTTGATTGGTTAAATGTCATGCGACATTTAAACATTGGTCACCCAACTTAAGCCACATGGCATTTAAACATTGGCCACCCAAGCTAAGCCACATGGCATTTAAACATTGGCCACTTAAGCTTGGCCACATGGCATTTTAAATTAGGCACCTAGGTTAGGTGACATGGCATTTAAACATTCGCCACTTCAATTATGCCACGTGGTTAAAACCTAAATGACCTAGGTTAAACCTAAACTAGGCCTAAAACTAAGTACCTAGGTCTATGAACCTAAAGTTTATGCTTAGGCACCTAAGTTTAGGTCTAGGAACTTAAAACTTAAATCAACGTCGCCTAGGATTTAAACGCCTAAAGTAGCCTTAGGCAACCTAGGCCAACCATAGGAACATACATTATATGTCCTTTCTTAGGTTGCACCTAAAGCCAAGCCACTAGGCTAGGCCTAGATACAAGCCACCTCTAAGTAGGTAGGAATAGGTAGGTAGTTAGGTAGGCCTAAATAGGTAGTTAAGTAAGATCTTTTTTTTATTTTTATGACAAGCATTTTTTATTAGCTCATCACAAGTAATATTTGCACTTTGAGTATATTTAGTGCATGTATTGTGTGTACACTAATACTTTTTCATCTACTTATATAGTTTACAAAGTTTAACTTGTTGATAAAGGATATGGGATAAATTTACAACATTATTTCACATCATCCTTTGTCCCATATCAAAAGTACCCAACTTTGACCATTTTTATTTATTTGTCATATTTTGTCCAAATGAAAATAAATAAATTTCATTCTTAAAGAATTTTCCAAGGTCTACACATTTATAAAAAACTTAATACCAAAAATGTTAAGCAAAATTTTAGCACACCCTTAACACCTTGTCATGGGCCACTCCCCCTTACCCCCTTAAGGATTATCAAAAGGGGGAGTCTCAAATTGTTGACCAATGTCCACCACCTTTACCTTCTGATTCTTGTTTATTTACTTTATAAATTTCCTTACCCCTTCTCTTGTCTTGCAACCATTAAAAAGGGCATGGCTTAATTGTGTTCCAACTTTAGTAGAATCTTCTTCTTTAGCAATTTCTTCTTTGTTTCTCTTCAGTTTCTTTTATAATTATTCTCTTATTCGTTGCAAACAACAATCCTATTTTTTTTTCTTCACTACTCCTTTTTACCTTCCCTTGACCAATTGTAACCCTAAACTAGAACTATTCATGCAAACATCATTTCACAAGGATTATGGGAAGTCATTACACACCAAAAAACACCTCACATTATCAAGGAAAGGTTAGAATGTATTTCTTCCAAACTTGCGTCCTTCCACTCCTTTCTCTATCTAACTTTTAACCTATTCCCTAAATTTTTATCACTTCACTACAATCCTATCTCCCACTATTTACAACTCCAGAGCCTTTAGTCATAACCTTAAAAACAACCTTCTCAACTTCTATTTCTACAAGACAGCCATACTTCCTTCTAAATTTTTGTTTTCTTGTTTCCACAAGAAGGCATACCATTACTTGCTAATTCCTAGGCCCAACAACTAACAAACCAAACTCTTTCCTCTTTTCTACTCTTAGTTCCTAACTTCAGCAACACAATCTAGATACCTTTTCTTGGTATTCACCATCCAACCCCTATTCACCATTCTCATGAACCCCCCCCCCCATTTATCTTGCCACAACCGCCATCATTTGAGGATCTTGCTTCCATGAACAACAAAACGAATGTTGACTTGACCACCCCTTGAGAAGATGGTTGCTTCATGATGTTATAACTCCCACCTTCACCTACCTTGCCTTCTCATGATATGCCAAAATCCCTTGCTTCTACTTACAAACATCAACATCACTCCTTCCTTCTCATAACCTTTCATGCCCCATCATCACTTAGAAAGAAGAAAAAGAAGTCGACAATTAGTTCCTTGCTTTTTAGCTCCTTGGAGGCACCACTAATATTATTATGCCTTAACCTTAATTGTTAGAATCTTTTAGGAAACATCCTTCACCCTATCAATACCCTCTTATCCAACGAGGTTAGTTAGTTTTGAACAAGGATAACAAAACCCAACCTTGTCCTAATTTAGCCAACCTACTTTCCCCCTCATTTTAATTAAACCACCCCCCCCCCCCCCCCCCCCCCCCCCCCCCCCCAGAGCCCTATTGTGATAAGGACATATGTTTTAACCTAATCCCTTTGATTTGAGGTTAACCCCAAAACTTCCTTAGCCATCTTACCCTTTTTAATAAAAATTGGGTTAACTAATTTGAGCTCAACAAAAATATAAAGTAATTTGACCAAAATTGCATTTGAATTTTCATTATTCGATACATTTAAACAACAATGATATCTTGAAAAAAAAAATTCATTTGTATCATACAATGTTTTATAAATAAACATATTTAAAATCAACATGGTTTTTGGGTTTAGGGTTTAGGGGATATATATATCCCCACCTTTTAAAAATATAATGAATCAATAAAAAAATTATAAACGTTATGTTATATTTATTTGTAATTACAAAAAGTATTTTAAAATAAAATATGTTATCTATGAAACATATATTATTATTTATACTTTTCAATTTCATAAATTTTATCAAATTTTATTGTGAGTAATACAAGTTAATCTTATTCTTAATGTTTTTTCAGTTCATTAAATGTGATCTAATATAAATTATTTAAAATTTCCAAATTGTATGATAAAATACTTTGATAAATTAAAAAATATCGAGTTTTATATTCTTTGTTACCCATCACATGGAAACATGAAAAACAATGCCATTTTGGGGCATGTGGATTTCTTTTGAACTTTTTTGGATATGAAATTTAACAAAAATATATTTCATTGTATAATATCAAAAAAATCAAAGAAGATATTCATTTAAATAAGCCTTTGAATAAAATTCCCAACTTTAATGTTTTAATTATATTCTAGGCATCAATTTTTTGCTTAATTTTATGATTTCAAAAACTTTGACAATTTGTTTTCCATTTATTGGAATTTTTTTCAAAAATGAAAAAAAATTATACTAAATTTGTTTTTAACCTTTACCTAGAAATTCACATTAAATAATTAATGACTCTAAGGAAAAAGTTTCAAAAATAATAAAATATTAATATTTTAATTGTGCACTAAGTATGTGTTTGATCATCTAAAAGCTTGTAATATGCTTATTAGGTACATATGTATATCTTCTAGTTCATTTCATTTTTAATTCATTATTTTTTAATGTTTCAAATTGTATATTATTAAATAATTATATGGTGTTCATGAATTTTTTTTTTAATTAGATGGTCTTATCCATGAAGACTTTTAATCATGTAGTGATATCCATGGTTACAAGAATACGATTGGGCACAAAAACACAACTATATCATTATATGACTAGAAAATGGTCATTAATCATATTTGTCCTAGTCATAAATGTCAAGTTTTGGCATAGTGGTATATGTAGGGTATAAGCAAGGTTGGGTAAAGTACTTAGGTATTGTAATTTATATGCATGTCTAGGTATGTATAGAGTAGGTATGTAGAGCCATGTACATATAATTTAAGTACGTACACTACTACAAATCATGACCTTGTAGAAGGTCCAACTTGACCAAAATGTTTGTTTTGACCATAAGTGATGCCCATCTTGACTAGTGGGGCATGAAAGACATGTGTTACTTTTTACTAGTACATTTGACTAAAATGACATATTAATTGGTCTTTTAGTCAAAAGGAACAAACAAAATAAAAAGGTTAGTCAAAACAACCATGCCTTAGTCAAATTGAACATACTAATTTGACATTAGTTAGGTAGGGCTACGTCAAGGCTACTTACATATTTAACATACATAATCAACTGACCTATTATTACTAGCTTGCTACTCTATTAATTAAGCCTAGGTTGGTTACCTAACATAATTTGTTATCTATTGATAAAATTTAAGTATTTATTACTTACTTAACTTAATAATTTAAGCTAAGTAGCCAAGCTAAGCCTAACAAGGTACATAATTGCCTAAAGGCCTAGTTCTAGGCTAGTTAAATAGGTCAAATATACCTACCTTATCAACCAACCTACCTCCTACCTCATACTTATTTACCTACCCATTTACCCTATTATATTTACTTAAAACATATACCTATTTACATTACTTACATAGCTACCTTAATAATTAGCCAACCTACCTACCTACCTATACTTAATTAATCACCTTAACAACCTCCTTACCTCCCTACATACTTATCCACATATGTTTATTTACTTACCCTACCTACTTACCTACCCACTCACCCTACCCTACTTATTTAAAACATACATATTTACCTTACTTACACACCTACTTTAACAACTAACCAACTAACCTACCTACCTACCTACCTACTTACTTAGTTACCTTAACAACCTCAACCCTACTTACTTATACCTACTTAGTCATCTTAATAACCTCCTTACCTCCCTACCTACCTACATACCTAAACAACCTATTTACATACCTACCTACATACACTAACAACCTACCTACATGCCTACCCACCCTACCTATTTACTAAACCCTAAACCCACTCATCATACCCAATCACACCTATTTAACTTACTTACATACCTACCTTAAACAAGTAGTTAACCAACCTACCTACCTAGACCTACCTACTTAGTCACCTTAACAATTTCCCTACATCCCTACCTCCCTACATACCCTAACAACCTACTAATTTACTAAGCAACTAAAATTATATTTAGATTTTTTAGCTAACTACTAATTATTACTTACATAACTAGGTAGGTTTATTGATTAAGTAGCATATATTACCTAGCAACTATCTAGTTATTAAATACTACATACTAATTGCACTATTTAATACTTATTAATTCCTACTCAATAGTACTTACTTAAGTTTACGTGCATACAAAACTATAAATCTTGAAGGAAAAATATAAATTGAATTTGTGAACACAATTCAATTTCGAGATTTATTTTTTCACAATTCATTTAAAATCTTATACATTATTATGCACATCAATGAATAAATCTTTGAAAGATTTTGAAATATATATATTCAACTCCAATTCCTTGCATGCCTAAGGGAATATGTGAAGATGGTGTACAACCCTAGGCTATGGAATGTACAACTAATACCCATCACAACCTAGGTGGGTAGCTATCATCTACCTATGAAGCTATTTTATAACCCACCTACCTACATTTAATTAAAAAAATTTGGGTAAGCATTTTAAAAACTAAAAACTGGCCCAAAAACATTATTGCCCAAAAATTTTGTTGTTTGATTTGGCCAATCAAATAAACCCACCATTCAACTAGTTAAAAGGATCACTAATCAAATCGGTCATGTCAAAAACAATTTGACCAAAATGATCGAGTGGTTTTTTTACTAGTGTCTAATAGGGGTATTTTTTGGTCAAAATTTCTAGTAAAAAAAGTCATGATTTATAGCATGATATAGTTTAAATAATTATAGACCAAGTACATATAAGCTAGGCTATACCTAGGTATAATTATGTGTAATTAAATAGGCCTAACATGCTTTAATCTAAGTATAGATCATTATATATACCTAGGTAGGTACATAAGAAATTGTATATAAGTACTTAGCTTTAGTACATAGGTTATGATATATTTAGCCTATGTATAAATCATAATATCCCTAACCTAACTATAGGCTACAATTTACATATTTTGAATACATATGTAAAATATTTTGTGCAATAAACAACAAGCACCAAAAATATTAAGCACAATTGTAACATGTAATCACATCTTTTTAAAAAGTTCTTTCAAAGTTTGCTTCATGATTCCAAATGCATTTCCAACAATTAACCTCCCCCTTTGTGTTTGCAATTATACAATAATTCCAAAATTAAATGTTAATGCCTTTCTTTTATATGTGGGGTCATAAGCCAAGAAAGTAATGGGTAACCCTTGTGACCAAACAAATATGGAAACACTCCATCTTATGATCCAACAACCATATTAAAGAATCCCCCATGTTGTGGTCTTCAATCTAACCTAGATTTTTTAAAACACATGGGAATCAATTCACATTCCAAGGCAATCTCACATATACATCCAAGAAGTTTTTCTAGTTATCAACTAGAAGTTAAACCACAATGTTGTAGCCCCCAATCAATCTAATGATAGTAATAATCCTTTAAAAAATCACCAACTAGTTTTGTTATATAAATATGTAACACATATTTAATTAATTTTGGACTTTACAAAAGTCCAAAAATACCAACACATATTTTAGTTTGTTCAAAAAAAAAGACTATCAATTAAGAATATGACCTTATGGTCACCATGTTGTCAACCATAGCAAAAGAGTTGGAAAAATCAATAGAATGCAACTTACAACATACACCTTTTGGCTAGCAAGTTGTGTCAATTATGAATATGACCTTGTGGCCACCAGGTTGTCAACCATAGCAAAAGAATTGGAAAAATCTGCAACTTACAACTTACACTTTTAAGTTAGCAGGTTGTTACCACATCAAAAGACCTTGAAAAATCAACAACATAAAATTTAATACATTAATAATACAAATTTCACCTTCTGCCCACCAAGTTGTTGGCTATTAATATAGAAAAAAAATATTTATTGAATATTTAAAATACAATTTGAACTTTTAGCCATGGTGGCCACCTAATTACAAGGTAGAGCAAACAACCTTTAAAAATTAATAAATGAAAAGTCCATTGTAAAACAATGCGAACCATAAGAAGAAAATTAATTCCTCCTCTTCTTATAACTTTTGGGATGGTCCATGGTCAAATATGCAATAAATCTGCATCATCTCGAAATAAAAATCTTAGTGGAGGACATTATTTTCTCCCTTTCAAAGCTGCAACCGTCATTGCATAATCTATGAACAAGAATCACAAGCAATTGCAAACAAAACTTACTACAAAAGAATGAAACCATATTATAACATAATAATTAACATTAGAGTTGTGAACTAAAATGAAATGAAATGATTTAGAGTGCATACATAAAAAGAACATTGCATTAAAAAGATCCCCATTGTCATTATTCATATATTGCATGAACTAAGAATAATTTCGCAAATAAGAACTCAAACAAGGCTTAGAATACTTAAGCATAAAGTTATAATGATTTTGAACCATCCTTGCAAAATGCAACTTAATTAAGGTTGGCCATAATCAAAATGCCAAGTCCAACAAGTGCACCTTATTCTTTGATAGAATCTCACCTCAAAAGGACTCCAAAAAAAGACCATTCTACTTTGCATTTCAAAGTGTTTTGCTAGGTTTGTCATTAATTAGTAATGTTTGATCATCGATCCCATAAGGTAGCCCACAACAAGCATAATACACACGTTTCAAATTCTTTATATAGTAATAGGACCCCATAATAATTTGACCAAATGTCTTCGAACATTGTTCACATCCCCAAATAAAAACAAATTCATCCACAAATTTTTTAAGCATCAACATTGGAAGAACTTCCAACACATCCTCAAGTTTCATACAAGACCAAATTGCAATGTAGAAATTCTTAAAAACATTGGAAAGATTATGTTCTACTCTAGCTCTAATTTCAACTTTACTCTTCTCAATGTTTCTTCCAAACATTCATGCATCCCCTTACAGAATAACACATTGTGGCACATAACACAACACACCATTCATGTTGAGAATTAATAAATTTTTGGGTCCCTCAAACCTTAAGCATCCATGTGAACCCATTGAAGTGCTTTTGATCCGTTTAGCCGAATGCAACGTAATATTGAATTGCAATGATAACAAGAAGTTTGTTAGTGAAATAAAGTATAGAAATGTGATAGAACATTAATAAGTTGTTCATTATTATGAAAATTCACAATCAATAATAGTGTTGTAATTTTAAGTAGGACGTTGAATCACCACAAACTTCCATTAATGTTTACAAAAAATATTTAATACCACAACATGCCATTACCAAAATTTGAAAAGTAGATTCCAATAAACATTTGGTGGCCACCAAGCCATATTCAAATAATCACACTACCAATTATGATTTACAATATATATGAAAAATAGGAAATCATTCAAATCAAGTCAAGAAGATAAAAACAAAACATATTGTGTATAATAATACATACATCATAATACAAAAATCATCAAATAATATATTTCATTTTTTAAATTTCAAGGTTATGATTTCATCTTGTTACAAAAAGTGTCACCACATTTGGATGAGCATTGTAGGGACAATTTATCATACCGAAGCTCGGAAGGAAAAACATGTGTAATGCCCTTGAATGGATTACACTCCAAAAATTTAAAAACCTGCATTCTAGATGAATGCAAGGATTCCAAGTACAAGAGACAATTTCAAGCAAATAATTACCATCTGTTGCGGACGAATAAAACGTTTGAAGGAAAATGGCATTAAAAGGAGGGTTAAACATACTCTTGTGATGCGTGTCATTTACAAGTAGTGTATTTCCATAATTGGTACATGGGAACATATTGAAAAAATCATATAGATTTTTATGGAAAACATGTTTCTTAAGCTTCTCAAGGAGAAAATGCTAATTTTTAAAACAAAGTGTTTGGTCTACTATTTTTGAAGATGTAAGGAAAATATTATAGTGTTCTCCCCAATTATTTCCAAGTGCCTAGCAAAGTTCCTCCTCATTGTGGAAGACCAAATGTAAATAATGAATTTGTTTACACAAGTGCAAACGAATTATTTCAACCCAAGTCTCAGAACCATTGGATGAGATCTAGATGAACCCTCTCTTGTTGCCACTAATATTCCATTCATGTAAAAAATTAAATGATATTCAATCATTTTCGCTAAAACCACATTTTTTTCTAGCAAACCCGAAATCATGGTGATGTCCTAAGACCCTTATTCGACTTATGCGTCGTGTGCAATTGAGTCTATAACCTCTAACATTTGATTCTTGAGTGACATGGAAGGACATGTAAGATCTTAGGCCTACGATTCCATAAAATAATCTCATTTAAAAAAAATTCATTAATGTTTTCGATAATTTCAACATTTCAAGATGGGACAAAAAGTTCTAAATCCAAACTCCAACAATTATCAAGGAAACTAACAAATAGGATGATGTAATGACAAAACAATTGCATTAAACATAAAAAATAGCATGGTTTCATAATGTGAAAAACACCATAATTGTCGTAACCCTAACATTGGGTTTGTAACTAAGTGTGAAGTGCAAGGGCCCATGAGGCCAAAAATGTGTCTAAGTTTGAAACACACTTTCAAAAATTGGGGAGAGTGCAAGGGATGAAGCTCAATGACTCCCAAATGCACTCCCACTTTGGGAGTTGCACTTGTGCAGGAGTTACAAATGTTTAAAACCTTGATTGGAAAGGCAAACAAACACTAAATTGGGCCCCTAAAACACCATTAGAAAGGTCTTAAAGCGTAGATGTTTTTAATGCCCTCATATTTTCATTTAGACTTGATTTGCATGAGTTATGATCAAAAGAAGGGGCAAGAGTCAAATTGAAAATTTGACTCCCGACCATAAATCCCTTGAAAGTAGGGGTCAAATGAGGTCTAATTGGGGCGTGCTATACACCATTGGAAAGATCTTTCTGAGGGATATAATATATTTTCATCGCATTTTCAAAAAAGGCTTGATTTGAGAAGGATATGAGTGTCCAAAGTTTTGGGGCAATAAGAATCCTAATATTGGGACTCTCGTTTGGGAGTCTTGGGGAAAAATGACATTTGGATGTAATCCCCACGGAGAAGCACATAATATATTATAGGGAGGGGAGTGGTGCCTCCTCCCAAGGGTTGTGGGGCGTGTAAAGCTTGTGTTTGAAGTTGTCCGTACTAAATCCGTTGCACTACTTCCATTGAATTTGCACCAACCGCCCTCTTTTCTTCGTTGTGCAAGTTGACTTCATCTTGAACTCTCATTTGTGAGTTTGTCCTATTCCCATCCTAGAGTTCCAACACACCCTCCTACCCCCAAAACATTGCAAATTAAGAAATGTGCCCCAACTCTTTTCTTCTTCTGATGTTTCGTTTTGGGACCCACCTTTGGGTCTCTTGAGGAGTTTGGGGTTGCGTCAATAATAATCACAATTCATTTGATTTCACCATACATAAAGTAGCATTACAATGATTGTTACCATGTTCCAAAAGCTTTTGAAATTCAATATCTATAACATTTATATGAAGCATACTACCAAAAGGATTATGCTTTTAAATTATAAACACAGATTCTCCAAAGGAATGAAAAGCCTCAAACTATGGGAGGACCACAATTATCAAATAGTTTAATGAAACTTCTTTTTTACCATTCCATTTTTCAACAAGTAGAACATTATTAATCGGGTTCTGCATTGTCTTAATAAGATTATGGTCCACAAGTATAGTATTACCAAAATGGGTACCCATGACTCTCTTGAAATTCTTTGAAGCACTTATGGAAAACTATAGATGTAGGTTATTTCCATAGAATGGTTATTTGATCTGACAAAATTCACATCCAAATATGTTAAAAGACTCGATGTTAACCTCAACAAGCTCCCTCAACTCACTAAACAACATAGGCACCTTGTAGGGCTTACACTTAGTCCATATATACACTACAAACTATCAAAGGCACTTTTGTAGGAATTCTTACAATCTTGGTCGCGGAATCACTAAAGGATCGAACAACAACCATTTATACCATTATCTAGGAGTAAGATTACAAGCTTCAAAGGATCTTCCTTGTTTTGCAATAACTCCCTTTAAGCCAAAAACATGGAAAGGATTCACTTCCAACTATGAAGTTGGGCTTGTTTTGCTTATCTAGTCCATCTTGAATTAAATGATAAGACAAGTCATCAATTCCAAAATTGAACACATCTTTAGCAAGAGGATAGGGTTTGTCTTCCATTGAGTTGACAATACAGGTCCCTACAACTGAAGTATTCACAATAAAATTTAGAGCACATTGATTAGAAATAAAATGTTCTTCCACTAATTCAACTTCACAAGTTTCTGCATTGTATACAAAATCACTAGGGTAGTTGAACGTTGTATCCATCTCACAAGTCCTTGTGTATAGAAAAAAAAAACAACCATTTAGAATCACATTTGGAAATACTCAAAATCACACAAACACAAAAAATAAAATTAATTCATTTTTCGATTTGAAAACTGCTAACGACCACCAGACGTTTCTTAAATGAAAGATGATTTATTTGCACCACATGATGACTACTAGACATTTATGAAATCAAAGCAAGCAAAAAAAATGTATTTATCAAAAACCCTGGCAAGCACTAGATGGTTAAAAAAACGAAATAGAGTACCGTGAAATGTGATGAAAAAACTTTTGAGGGTTTGGAGGACTGTACACAAATGGGAGCCCTAGTAGCCACTAGATGTTGTGAAAATAGATCAGATTATGCACCAAAAAAAAAGACACAAGGAGGTTTTTTTTCATTAACACTTATGGACTTGAGAGAAATTCCTGGTTTCCTCCATGATTTTTTTCTCACTACATTGGACAAGATCCAGGGAAGACTCTTGGTGGCCACCAAGCTTTTGTTCTCACTTCATAAAAGATAGTGAATGGAATATGTCTAATGGTTGCTAAGTGTTTTTGTTCTTTTTAATGGTATGTGTTGAATGAAACGCTTGGTGATCACTAGGCATTTATTTCATTATAATGGATTCGATTGAAGGAATCACATGGTGGCTGCTAGGGGACTTTTGTCCTAGGATGTAAGGAGTGAAAAACTCTTGGCGGCCACCAAGCTTTTTTCCCTCACTACATCTTAAGAACACAAAAGTCCTTGGCGGTCACTAAGTGATTCCTTCAATATAATTTCCCTTCACAACATCCTAGGAAAACAAAAGACCCTTGGCAATTGCCATGCGATTCTTTCAATGGAATCCATTGTAGTGAGATAAATATTTAGTAACCACCATGTGTTTCATTCAACACATAGCACTAAAGAAAGCGGAAAATGCCTAGCGGTTGCCAAATGTATTCCTTTAATAATCAACATTAATTTCAAAGAAAACGCATGGTGGCCACCATGCGTTTTCCTTGACATAGGTTTTGCTATTTTGGAAGAAAACACCTAACGGTTGTTAAGCGTTTTCCTCGACCTACATTGAATGTGGTAAGAAGAAAACACATGGCGACTGCTAGGCATTTTCTTCGTATTTTCCTTCTATTTTATTGTTTTATTAGAGCTAGCGAAAATAACTTAATGGCAAAGTATAACCTTGCCAAGGTTGAGGTTGAAGGTTCAAGTCCTTTTTTTCGATTAATTTTTTTATTTATTGGGTTTTCTTCTGTGCTTTCACATGACGCCTCCACATCCTTGCCTTTCAATTCTTTTCAACGTTTTAGAAAGATACAAAAATGTTTTGAAGGAATTGTGACACATGATATTCTAGATTGTTGGTAATAATAAATGCAAATAAAAATTCCATGGCTATACTTGAAGCTGATCAATTACAAATACCTATTGTATCTTTGGTGGATTTTAATATTTTGGATCCATTGAAAAAATACGAGTTCAATCAAAATTTTCTTTTTTAGAGTACCAAAAGCAAACATAACATGATTATGAATGTAAAGTCCCAAGGTATGGAAACCTAGGAATAAACTCACCCAACTTAGATGTGATATAATAGCTTCCTTGTGTTCTAACATTCTTGCCAATGCATTATTTTTATTTTATTCTGGATTACAATCCCTAATAAAGAAAATAACTCCATGAGCAATAATCTAGCTAGATTGTTTGAGGAAAATGCCTAGCAACCGCTAGGTGTTTTCTTTGAATGTTGTTAGATGTTCATGGGTTTATGAAAAAAAAACATGTAATCTATCTACAAATGAATGAACTTGGAGTTGCTAAGGAGGACGTACTTTGTTTCAGTAGTCATGTTGATGTTGACGGTGTCTATGCTTTGTGTATTTCAAGGTTTGAGGAGTAGCCTACATTGACAACAAATGAAGATGTTACATTGCGTTCCTAGAGGGAGAGAAATGAAATTGATGCAAAGAAGTATAATGAAAAGGAGATGGTAGACAATGTATAAACGAGTACATGCATGCAACAAAATAAATAAGCTTGAAAATAGACAATGAATGTGTGATAGAAAGTTTGAAGGAAAAATGATTTAACATAGAGATTGTAAACAATATTTTGTGGCAGAGAGGTTTTTTGTGTGCCTATCTTTGGATTACTCTGTGTTTGTATGTGCATTTTGTTCCCTTTCTATTGTTCTATAATTGTCTAGCATGCGCTTTATCCCTCTTGTTCCTTCTTTGTCATTCAAATTGTTTCTTTTTCTTTGTGTCTTTCACAATCTCATAGTTTTTCATTGAAACTATCTTTTTCTCTTTCTCTTTCGCTCATTGTCCAAAAAGGATTTGGAAGAATGATTCGCTCTTCTATTTTTTTCACTCAAATATCCTCCTCTTTATGTCTGGAGAAAAAAAAAAGTAGAATTACATGCTTTTCTATCTTTGAATTTCTATCTCTATCACAATCTTGCAATGCAATCTCAATGTTTTTATTGAATTACATAGAATCACAATTTCTCTCTATCATTCTCTGTGGCAACGTAGAAGTCCATCTCTATCTCTTTCTGTCCCTTTCTTTCTCTATCTCTTTATGTTAAAGTGAATTGGGAAAAGCTTTTGTTGGTCTATCTCTTTCAATCATAGAAAAAAATGGGATAAAAAGATGGAAAAAAATCCACAACACCTATAATAATTGAGTTGAAAGTTTTGAAAGCTTGGTTTGCAAAAGATGCAAGGTTGTAATGTAAGAGAGTTGCAGGTCTAATGGTTGGTGAAGAAAAAATCTATGATACCTACAATAGAGTGAGTTGAAAAAATTAAAAGTTTGGAAATTAAATCCATAGTTGTAAATTGTTGAAGAAGGTCGATGGAGAGTAACTACCATGTGCTCTCCTATTTTCTCCTCAAACCCCCAAAAAAACATGATCAAGAACTACAAACAATGTGTGGAAAAGCTAGAAATAATGCACATGCGCAAAAGAACTACAAACAACATACATGTTGGACAAGAAAGTTGCAAACACCACACATTTGGACAAGAAAACTGCAAACACCACACAAAGAGTTACAAAAAACATGCAAAGATCTACAAACAAGGATCCTAATCAATAAATTTACTTTGGCACAAAATCCCCAATAGGCCACACAGCTTTCTAAAAAGGTAATATTGTGTTGCAAATTCCCTTTTGTATTAAAAAAATCACCAAATTGCTACAGAAAACTATGTGTTTTTTTTAAGGTAGGTGTCACCACATTCATGTCTACTGGCTACACATTTAAGAGTTCTCTACAAAACAGTCGCCAGTTAAGTCAATATCTGCCTAGGGTTGCTCACCACCACAGCTTCTTCATGGAATTGGGGGAAAAAGACGTTGTTCTTAATACCCTCAGAAAAGATTTTTTTTATATGATCAAACAAGGATTCTAAAATTGAGGACACATGTGCTCAAATTGAGATCTTAAATGAGTTGGATTTGAAAAGCATTTTTGAGGGGATGGGGTAGGAAAGTCAGTCTTTAAATATTTAGGTACCCATCTTTAAACAGCTTATCAAGGTACCTTAAATAGGACAGTTTGACACCTTAATTAGTTTAGAATGACATCTTTATTAGTTTAGGTTGTCATCTTAAACAAGGGATTCTATTTCTTAAATCACAACTTCATCATATTGTATGGCTTTTAAACATCCCTAACCTCTTGCATTCTCAAAAATATTTGAACAATTATAGAGGGCAAAAGTAGGATGCGGTTTAGGGTGCATTAACACCATTGGGTGCCTCTACCTTAGCATCCCAAGACACTGAAAATGTACCTCATTACTGAAGATGTGCTTCTTTACACTTGCACGAAGGCTGCTATTACGTAAGGTGAAGTAGATCATACCCAATGCCTGTTCTGCCACCTGGGTTAATGCGAAGAATCAGCACATCCCTTGACTGAAAAGCTGCACATCCCTTGAACTACAATCTGCACATTAGTGGTCCAGGGATGATGGGCTTGTCAACAGGTCATAGTATCCACTTCAATGGTACTGACTGCTTCCAGGTGCATTGCAGTTCTGTAGCAAGAGGCCTGTTTTCTACAATGGAATTTAACAAAACTGTGACCCAATTAAAAATGTATTGTCTGTAACCAAGGTTCATCATCACATTCAACACTGAAAAAAAACCCTTAATGTCAGTTAACCTACCCTGTGTTCTTGCTATTTTGAAACTAGAAACAATAACAATCCAGATCAATAGGGACTGTCCAATATCAACTTCAATCAATTGATTTCATTCGCTGATGAGTGCATGGCTATGTTTCTGTGCTTGTCATTTGGGACTCTTGTCAGTTACCTTATGGGAACTGATTTTCTTGTCAACTGTGCTTCTGTACTTCACCGTTCAACGCTACTTCTTCTCAAGTGACTTCAAAATTTCAGAAATCACAGACCAGGAGAATCCCCGGCGCTGTAGCCATCCAATCATTCGCCGCTTCCGAGCTTCATTAGAAATGTTACCTCCCCGACCCCATTGCCGCCTTGCCTGCAGCAGAAGATGCTCACTCGCATCCTTGGTCATACCCCACCGCCCTTCCTCATCTTCATCTTCCTCTCTGTTCCCTAGCTCTTGACTCTGGAACACCTTGTGAAGAGCTTTTTCAACATCATCTTGAGCGACCCCTCGTTTTCGAAGCTCCTGATGAAACCAAAACATCTTTCAGGAACAAAAGACCAGTGAACTCCTCACAACTGTTCTCACACAATCACCTTGATCACAGTCTCTATGAGATTTGTCAAAGGAGAAAAGGGGAAAGTTGATCATTGTGCCTCACCAGTTTCAACCGCTGGGGGCCCCAGCTTGCAGCTCGCCATCTAGAACGTGCAAAACCTTCTGCATAGTCCAGATCACACTGCAACCCACTGCAATGACCACACAGCACTCATCATTTTCTTGAACTGACTATTCTTCAAAATACACTTACAGAATCTGAAGAAGTGCTCAGAAAAACTCACCATCTTTGAAGGTCAGCTATGGTAGATTCAATGATATCTGATGATATGCTTTTGCTTGCCATCTTCAGCCTTAATTTAGCAGCTGTCTGTGGCCTGCAATGCCCACAGCAGAGAAAAAATAAAGTCAGATACTCTTCAACAAATGAAGCCTAATTTAACATCTCCTGTTTTTCCAAAGTTGTACCGTCATGAAGGACTACAACCCAGATCGCAAACCCTAGAATGAAAGGAACAGATGTCCAAATTGTGATGAAAGCTGAAACCCTAAACCTAAAACAAACAACTCCATGCCTAAACCAGAAAACTTCCATCAGAAAAGCAATCAAACACTTCAACACAGAACCCACATTTGATAACCCACCCTCAATTTGTGCATCAAAAGGCTTACGCTGTTGCAAGTAGCCGAATACTGTAGTTTTTTGCAGTAGACTTTTCTTTCATTCTGACCTTGTCTTCTTCTGAAAGTTGATCCATATCCAGGTGTCCATCTCCAAGCTCCCCAACCACAGTAGTCAGATCATCAAGTGGCAGGCCCTCAAATTTGCGACCATCACCATAGAAGACATTAGAGAATGCAATCTGCTTCATTGATTCTTCTCTCTTTGGTTGAGAAGATGGACACCTTGCTGCAGAAGAGAGCTCAACTGTTGAGCCTGCTGCTATCCCTGTCTGAAACCTGGTTGCAGGGTGCAAATGTTCACAATCTCCTCCTCCTCCTGCTTCTTCACCATCCTCTTCTTCTGTCACTGCTGATTGGAGAGTGTGGAGAAGCTCTGGTTTACTGTGCTCTTTCCCTCTCAACTGCTGTTGAAGGCGGATAAGTTCTTGTTGTGCAAAGCTGTGCTCTGTCTTCTTCTCCAACTCTGCTTCTCCCTCCACAGTTGTCTCTTCTTCCTTATGGATTCCAGACAACTTGAGTCTTTCCTGATGCCATATGTGTGTTCCAGCAGAGTCCGGATCTTCTTTCTTCTGGTACTGGAGGGGTTCATATTGCTTAATTTGCTTAGGTTTAGGGTTGAAGCGTGTTGGTCCAGAGGATGCTCTAATGGAGACTCTGTACGTTCCTCCAACTCCCTGCAATAATTCTTCAGCGAAGACAATACAGAAAATATAATGGATAAGGAATGAACACAAAGCCCCCCCAATACACAGAGAGCTTCGCCACCCACAAGCTGCAGGAATTGCCCTACGGTTTAGCGCAACCCTAAAACCTAAACCCCACACAAAGGAATTGCAGCGATTTCTGGTTCCATTGCACTACTGTTTCTGATGTGAATCTAAAATCGTTTAACATCACAAAATTGCTTTCTGCCACAGGAATTGCCCTAGGGTTTAGGGCGACCCTAAACCTTAAACCCGACACACAGGAATTGCAGCTATTTCTCTTTCCATTGCACTACTGTTTCTGATGTGAACCTAAAATCCTTGAACACTGGGGTTGTGAGAGCCAATTCTTGCACAGGCGGGTAAAGAGGACGCACCTCTGGACGGGAAAGAAGGCGCAAACATTGGAAGCAGGCGCTGGGGCCACAAACGCGAGCGCAATAAGAACGTTTTCCCTGCTGCTGGTGCCACGACCATCGTCAATCATCTCCTTTCCCCGGTTGACAGCAGTGGAAAGTATTCGATACCCAAGAAGGGCTCCTCAAAACTGAGCAGATAAGCAACGCAGTTAGGTCTCCACAAAAAACAGGTACTACACGAGTGTGCAGTTTGCAAATTCTTCGCAGAATTATGCCATAAGACATCGCCTCCAAACCCTAATTATTCGCACGCAATTTGAGTTTTGAGTGTTCTTCCATTTTCCCAGCGAAACAGGAAAATTTGAACTCAACCTGGTTTGAACCCGTGTTGGGCGGTTCTCAGAGCGAGTGAAAGATACCCTCCGGTTATCAATCAATGTATATACATTCACCTAATCGCCGGTTCTCAAAATGTTCAACTATCCGGTTATTTTTGGTATATAACCGCAGTTCTCAAGATTTTATTGCAGTCAGAGGACCACCACCGGTTCTTTGTCGGTTCTTTCATGAGAACTTTCCATCGGTTCTTTTAAACAACGGGAACCATCGATTCTTGGATTCTGAATTTCTTTTCCCCAAAAGAACCGGAACTGCCAATTCTTTGATTCCGAAATGTTTTAAAGAACCGGAATGCACAGTTCTTTAAAAATTCAAAGAACCGTGCAACACTGGTTTGAACTTTGAACGAAGAAGATGATGGCAAAGCAAATAATGATCAGAGGCCTCCAGAGGTTCAAACCCCCATTTATCTTCCAACTAACTTCAGCCATCATCCGAATCAACAATGAAGTTGGTCACCTTTGAATGCAAAGATTATGTTGAAGTTGGAAATCGACATACGTAACCATTTATTTTTTGGGTCGATATTTGGTCCTCAATTTGTCGCATGTGGGATGTCAAATACGTGCATCAATAATTTTTGCATGCCATTGTCATGTACTCATAAAAAACCAAAGGAATGAAAATGGTAAAGGTAAAAAAAAGACTTATTTTACCCCCCCCAAAAAAAAATAGTGTGAATAAATATGAAGAAATGAAAGGGAAAACATATCAATGGCTAGCTCGCACTTTCTTGCATGTCCTCTGATGAATTTGGTTTTCTTCATAACGTAAACACTTTCAAAATTTTATTGAGTGTAAATTGAGGGCGTCTTCCTTGATGTAATTAAGCATGAGTTGTGTGTGGGCATTTTTATTTTGGGAAGGACGTAATCTACAAATAATGTCCATGAATTGATTTTCTTTGATCATTGAACCGAAGGAAGTCCCTAAACCCAAAATCCTAAGTCCTAACCCTTGCAACCCTTGCCCACCCATAAACAAACAAAAGTTGGAAATGGTTTTTTTTCTCAAGGGAAATATAATTTTTCTCTCAAGAAATTTTTTTGTTCAAAGCTTGGTTGGGAGTTGAATTGATATTTGGTCATATTTTGGTCTCATATTTTGAATTGGATTTGCATAATTAGCAATTTTTTAATGGCACCTTTGTTTAGTGCCCCTCCAGATTAAATCCTTTGTTGATTTAATTTGTATGATGTCCAATTTATTTTTAAAAAAGGTAACAAAAGAAGAAAATGTACCAAATGATTAATAATCTTAACATTTCAGTAATATTTCGGCAATAATTCATTTCCTTCATCTTGCTTGTGAATTGCATACCATGTTTGTTTGAACAATCGTAAGTGCGTAGTTTGGCTTTTGAATCCAACTGCTTGAGTAAAAGGTTTTGATGTGTTTTGAAGGCCAACCCAAACCACCAATGATCAGAAACATGTGTGATATGCTCCAAGTAGTTGTAATTAGATATTGTCCAAAGGATGTAGAAACAAAGTCACAAGAACTAAAGAGAGTTGAATTCTACTTGCTGTGAATTTTAAGAGCTTCTACGACTTTCAACATAACTGCTGTAGTAATAGCTCAGAATCTTGAAATTTATAGTGAAAAGATAATGAAAGGGTTGTCGAATCCTACTACAAAGTTGCCAAGAAATTGATACAAGGACTTTGAATGGGTATATAACCACTTTAGAAGCTCAAATTCTTGATATTTCCAGTCAAAACATCAATTGAGGGAGTTAAATCCTGGGTTCTGTAAAGAACAAAAGACCTAGATGATCCAATTTCTGTATTCAAGACCTTGAAGTTGATGTTTTGCATTGGGAAGCATGTGAAGATTGTTATATCACTTCATCGTGGAACACTACGTACCTAATCAAACATATATCATTCGGTATATATTAAGAAACAACAGCAATAGAACCCAATGGAAAAGTGTTGCATGTCCACATACCATGCCTCCCTCATGTTTTGTTGCTGGAGGTACATTTTATGGTAATCCAAATAAATATATCAACCTCAGATTTGTTTTTAGTGTTAAATAAGATTTCTGCTGAAATTGTGAGTTTGTAAAAGCAGTTTTGAGACATGGGTAATCTCTGGAATAATATATGCATGCTTGCATGGAGATCGATCACGGGGGATGTTGTAGCAATTGCACTTCAGTATATTATATTCCCTCTTTTTTTGAGGTGGATCACAAACCAAAGGAGAATGCACTTTAGAGTTTACTGGTTCAAGGTACTTTTTAAAAAATTGGGTAGTTATTTGCCCACATCTGTACATGTCCTGGAAATCTGGCACACATCACCACATTAACCTAGAGAAGGGAAGAAGCATCAATAGGCTCATGAAGAGGGTCTTGAACATTCAAAATTACTGAGTGATTGGGTATGTTTATCAACACAGTTTTTTTAACATTTGCTATATTTTCTGTATTGTCACAGCATTAGGTCAACCAATTATCCGAGTGTGGAGACCTACTTGGAGCTTTACGGTCTGGAGCTCTGTACAGCCCCTTTATGGCAAGTGGGTTGGAAAGTGTCTAGTTTCAGAAAAGGGAAAGAAGAGAATGTGAAGGCAGATGATCAGGCTTGTCCCATAAGGGTGGTACCAAATTTTGGTTTTAATGCTAGTTTGAAGTTGGGGAGTGCCTTTTGATTTTGCAGATCTATCTCATTAATCAACCTTCCATTAGGGAGATGCAATCTTGCATACAGAGATGCCTGAGAAGCTCGTAAAACAATTAGTTCTAAGAGAACTTGTTTAATTATGGTGAGTAGAGTTTAGGGTAGACCCAGTGGGAGAGGCAGCTGTTCGTGGGCATTGATAGCATGGGGCGAATACGCCAAACGTTTTGATTTCACGCTTGAAAGTTGTGATGCTTGCCCAGCCACCCCATCCAATGCCAATTACCATTGTCCAAATGACGATGAATATGTTGATGAGGTAGATTGCTGCCCAGCTCGACATGAAGAAAGGGGGCCTCACAACAGCATTCTGCAGCCAGGGAAAGGATTGTCACTTCATCAGCTTCAGTGTCATTTTTTTGTGAGCCAAAACTGTGAAGTGGATTCTTCTCACAGAAAGAAAAACTGGCAAATTTTCAAGGGGCCCATTTTGATGATGGTTTTTTCAAGAAGTGCTGTTTTTTACCTGCCGTGCCTTGGCAGTGCGGAAAACACTCATGTGAGCAGCACAAGGAATGATGTACACTGTGAAAGTAACAAGCAGGGCTCCAACCATTGAGTTGATGGGTCCAAAGAATGGGAATGCTATAGCAAAGAACCAGACAGGCAAAATCACAGGCATGCGGCAGACTGCACGGAGAAGCATGTTTTTTGTAGTGTGGATACCAATAAGCTTCTCCCATACAAAGAAAAGGGGTGTGACAGCAAATCCCACTGTGATGAACTGCAAACAACGAACAATCCAATCACAGGCATTTTCCTTGTAAGGATGCACATCACTGAGAAGGAAAAATCCCTTTTTTTTTGAGCCTTGATAACCATCTACTGTCAGATTTGCAGAAAACCATTTCAAGTTACCTGATGAATTAGCATGAGAACAACAGCAAGATCACGAGCACCGCTTCTGGGCAGCAAGGCTAGGGCATTTGCATTTGTCAAAAGCAGGTCTCCAAATGCCCAGTAGACAGCTATGGCAGAAGGTATGGTCAACGTAAACACATATAGGGTGGCAAACACATAAACGTACTTGAACTTCACCGGTTTCCACATTGCATGCATAATCTCTCTGCAAAAAGAATCTCATGCAACCAAGCATCACAATGCCACCACCACCACCATCCATTTATTTGTCAGAAACCCAATCACAAAAAAACTTCATATGACCAGAAAAATCACAGATTGATTCATTCTTTTGATTCTTCCATGCGACAGATGGCAAGTAGGTTAACTATAAATCTACATCATGTTTTAAGCACATATTTCATATTATTGTCATTTGCCAATTGAATATGAAGTTTAGAGTTTTGTGGACAGAGCAGCACCACTTCTTAGAAAGCTTGTAAGAGAGCACAGCACAGCAGACTTACACAGTGACAGCATGACCTCCAAATGTGTAGAGAATATTAGTGGCGCCAGTAAAGTATGGTACTTTCGCATTGGGTGCACTGTGTACCACATTTGGGATCTAAACCCAAACAACAAAGAACAAAGGCCAGGTGTAAACATTTTTCCATCTAAGTACTTTCAGTGGATACCCACATAAAGTTCTACACATTATTCTTTCTTTCAACACACAGATCAAATTGAGGTTCAAGCATGGCAAATTATACTACAACTCTTACTTAATTTGGTCCTTTAAAGTTCAAATGAGATTATTTTTTTTTATTTAGGTAGGTGGGTATATAGAAAGTAGTAGCTACCTGTCCATGGGCAAGCGCAGCAATTGTCATGTACCAAGCTGTGTAAGAAATCATGATAAGACCAAAGAAAGACCAAAGTCGGTAATTGCGGAATGATGGCACCAGCACTGTCACCATGCAGCAAGCTCCAAAGATATATGTCCATTCTCTTTTGTCCAGGTGATCATTCAACAGAAATATATTGCTGCAAATCTCTCGCATGAGCAACCCCGCCCCCCAAAAAAAACATCAAAACTATGTAGCGTGATTTCATTCCAATTGATCCATTTTCCATTGTTTTTGACATGGGATTTGACTTGATACTGAAGATTTTGCTTCTTCCATGGATGAAAGAAGAAGGCAATTTTAGTTCACTTCAAAACTCACCACTGCCATTATCTGCTCCTGCTGCTGAAAGAACCAAAAAAATTGGACAGACAGAGAGTTGGGTTTTCTGGTAGAATGTGGATTCAGCTCACCTGGCACATGCAATGAGCTGAATCACAGCACCAAAGAGGAGGAATGTGCAATTGAAGGTGAGACCTGCAGCTTTCCAGTAAGGACCGAGTAACCCATCCAAGACCTCAAACCACTGCAACAAACAAACCAAACAACATTCCAAATTACTGCAGAGAAAGAATGAGTTGCCAAAATATTTTCCAGATACACACAACTGCCATCATGTTCTGATCTCTAGCTGCAATGTGCCAGAAGCCAATCTGGTTCAAAAAGTACTGTCACAACATCCTTGGCTGCTCGGAAACACGAGGAAACAACTGCAACCAATGCTGCATCATGAGGGCGAGGACTTCAGGTGGGAAGTGGACCGTGGTTTAGTAGAAGAAGAACAAAGAATGTTGTAATGCGAGAAACCTGGATGACATGATTCTTGAACAGCACGCCTTCCCTTTCCTTGCGGGTGCGGTACTCGGCATACAAGCTTGTGATCATGTAGCAGGACCAGCATCCGAGCACACCGTAAAACAGTTGGAACACTATTCCAGATGGGTAACCCAACTGCGAAAATGAATAGGGCAGTGTGAGCAGCACTTGCGCCACCTGCGTGATAATATTCTCTCCTCACAGTCACAGATTGCACGCAAGCTGTTAGTACACAAGCTAGTCAATTGTAATCAGGAGCTCACACTAGAGCAAGGATATGGGTGGAAAGAGAATTGCAGGAGCTCAGAGTAGAGCAAGAATATGGACAGACACAGAGAGACACAGAGAGAGGATCGTTGCTCTGACCTGGTTGGAAGCAGCACTGAACCAGGCATCATACACAGAGCCACCATGCCACAAGAGTCTCTTCATGAGGTGCCCATTCATGGAAGGGTCATGAGCAGGTTCTTCCACAGCTTCCAGCTTCTGGTGGTGGTGGTTCTGTTCCTCCATTTCACCATAAGTTCTCACATGGGTGTCTTCCACTGCAGCAGGATCAGCAGCAGCAGCTCTGCTGCCCGTGGTGACAGTAGTCAGCTGCATCTCTTCTACTCAGCTAGCTACAACCACTTCCGGCTCCCCCTTATTTTCTACAATAGTACTGCTTTGACAACTCCAAATGGGTGCTGGCCAAAATGCCAATTTGTTGTCAGAGGAGTCCAAAGGCAGCTTGATGGAACACCACTTGGGAATGTGAGAGACTAGTAGAAGAAGAAGAAGAAGAAGAAGAAGAAAGGAACTCCACATGACAGCATTTTCCAGGAGAAAGGTCCACCTCCATTCAGACACATCCCACACAGTAAAACACTAGGAAAAACACACCAACAACAACTCTTCAACAGAAGAAGAAGAAACAACAACAACAACTGACCAAAAAACCAACAACAACAGTCTACAACAAAAACAAAAACAAAACCATAAACAACAACAACAACAACAACAACATCATCACCACCATCATCACCACCACCATAATCATCATCAACAACAACAATACGCCATTTTTGCAACAATTTATAACTTACACAAAAAAAAACAAGCAGCTATCATATAGCACCTAGTACTAAGGAATTCTGGTGTGTAAATTGCAAGTACTATGATGGGGGAGTGTGATGTAGGGAGGGTTAATAGTGGATTGAGCTTCTTTCTCTTCTCTTCTCTTCTCTTTTGGGACTGTTTTGTGTGTGTGTTTTTCCACTTGCATGTGTGGGTTCATTTTCTATTATGGCTTTTTATTGAGTGAATTTGTTACCACCCAATCACCCCATATTAGTACTTACCTTTGCCTATGTTTATTTCCAGTCTGGGGTTGGGTATTTGATTTTGGAGCTAACCCTCAATTTCGGGTTTTGGCAATTACTTTTTTTTTCCAAGAACTGCCCGGGTGGGTGGGTCAGTGTCCGTGTCTTTCACAACTTTGTGTTGGGCAGGTATATCAGATCTGGTTTGCAGAGGGTTTTTTGGGTGCAATATCTAATACCTGCCCTTGTGCTGGTTATTTCCTACTTTAATTTCCTCCTTCCTTTACCTGCCAAAGAAAAGAAGAAAAACTGAGGCCTCTTTTGCTCGTATGGACGGTCTCATCTCATTGGATGCCTAGAAATTCTTTTCCTAATTTGTGTTCAAGCATCCCATTTTGTCTTTGGCTAATTCCATGGGTTATTTAGGTGGTGTTTTGGGGATGGACTTTGGAGTACTAGCCTAGTGCACTTCACTTCATTTGAACCTCTTCATTTTCTTTCGACAATTGTCATGGAAGCGCAATAAGAAAAAGGAAATGGATGAATATGAGGGTTTAGGGTTGATGAATCATTTTCATCCATCATATTCAACCAGATTTATGAGGTTTAGGTCCTCAAATGGGTAAGTTTTGTGGATTTTTATTTTCTCTAAATATTGGGTTAGAAGCTTTTAAGCTTTTTGCCATTTTCCAGAAAAACAATTTAAATTTTTTTATGATGTAGACCTGGGTACTACTTAGCTCACCACCTGTAGGTCTAATATATATAAAAAACAAAATTTTTACAATGCATTTAAAGACCTCATCATTTACTATTATATTATTATGGGGAACCTTGCCAATGAGGCTACTTCATAAATCGGGGGAAAAAAAGGGGGTGACCCTTGATCTGCATCCTAGTAAAAATTTGGCAAATTAAAAATATAAAAAAATGGTTTTTTTAAGGGTGATTTTTCTATGGCCAGATTTCCCATTTTAAAAATCCAGATTTTTTTTATTACGTTCCAAATAGATAGCCAAAAAACATAGAGAAATGCTTAAACTTTTTTCCACTTTAATATCCCATTGATGTAAATCTTCTTATGGATGGATGAATGATCACCACTTGGGGTAACTTACATGATAAAATTGAAAAACACTAGGAGTAACAATAAATGGCAGTTTGTCCAAAGAGGTCTGTTTCAAAGGGATCACCAACCTTGGGTTAAAAGGTAGGTGGAGTAGTTAGTACCTAAGGGGGGGGAAAGCAGGAACAATCAATGGATGGATGCAAAAGTTCCTTACACAAGTTAATAAATGCATTTTCTGGTCTACTCCACCAATTTTACAATCTCACACTGACACCCATTTGCTTGCTTGCTTTGCTTCTTTTGTTTTCATGATAGCTTTTTGGTGGAAAAAATAAGTAGGTTATCATGAAGAAGATGATAACTCAAGAGGCCAAAACACCCAAGTCAAGAAAACCCTACGTAGTGATTGATTATTGGAGAACATCCCATGCTTTTCGG
>Ga0209208_10002506_pt1 | contig 26374 bp, 27 predicted proteins | sample S1TSphfallax_3_FD_187694 | JGI IMG/M metagenome (GOLD analysis project Ga0209208, IMG submission 187694) | Host-associated microbial communities from peat moss isolated from Minnesota, USA - S1T2_Fd - Sphagnum fallax MG (SPAdes) (version 2) | ecosystem: Host-associated > Plants > Peat moss >...
GCACCCCTCGTGTTTTGAACATTTTTTTTTTACACCCCTACTAGCTATTGTTTGTTCTCATTTTGTCATTCCTTGTTAACATTCTTGTCCTTTTATTATTTTTCATCTTTCTTTATTCTTGGTGTTGTTTGAACGTGCTTTTGTTGTTGACAAAGTTTAGGTCATTCTCCAAACAAAGCACTACACAAAATTGATTTTTGATTGAGGATGTCCAAACTAAGGAACGTTTGATAAGCTAGCATCCCATCTTGGGATGTCCTTTCAAGACCTTCACTTAGTAACAATCATAATGGTTTAAAAGTTCAAGAAACTTTGAAAAATTTAGATTCGTCAAAATTTCATTAATTTTAAAAGAAATATGTTTTATTAATTCAAAAAAAGAAAAAAAATGTTTACCCATTCAAAGGAGAAGGTGGTTAAAAAGGGCAAATTAAAATGTTTGCCCCCAAATTACATGTGAAAATGATATTAAAAGATTGTTAGATGTTACTTCTCATTAAATATTAATGAATTTGATTTTAGAGTGACTTTATAAAGTCTAATTAATTTCATAAAAATAATGTTAATAAAAATAACATAAACTTGTCAACTTTGATCAAACATTTTGACGGAGATTTCATTTTCAACATTTATTTGAAAATGTTTCTAAGTTTGATTAAAATGTGTCCACCTAAAATAGTTCAAATTTGTTAATTTAAAATCTAATGGTTTTTATTTAATTAATAAAATATGATTAAAGAAAATTTGTTATACGATTTTTTTATTAAAACAATTATTAGATTGAAAATACTAAAAATATTAATTATTAAATTAGATGTCGATAATTTAAATTTTAAATTTTAATTATACTGAAATTCCATATTGTTTATTTGTAATTTTGATTTTCAATACAAACCAAAAGCTACCATCATGTTAAATTCAATGTTACCACTAGTTAGAATTATGAACATTATGAAAACTAATAATGTCAAATCCATTAAAAAATGTATGGATATAGATAGTGGTTCAATCTTTGAAATATATCAAGACATGCAATTTATTTCATATGAACCAAAATGTTAAAATTTAAGACACTTAAAACAATTTATAATCATGATATCAAATTTATCATCTTTCAGGACATAAATAATTTATTATTTAATAGGTCATTGAGTTTTTTAAGTATAGTTGTTGAAGGAAAAGGTGAAACACAAATGCACATGAATGTGAATTGTGCACTTTTAAGTAATAGGAATCTCAAAGTTTTCAAGACATTGGGGTGATACATAATGATAATAAGTTGTGAGACATGTTATCTATTGTTAACATGTAATTGATTTAAGTGAAATATTAAATCTTTGAGTAATATACAATTTGAAATCAAATATTGAAACTTTGGACATGTTTCAATTACATAAAAATAAGGGAAAATTTTGGAATTTTAAAATTAAAAACGTTTTGATCAGTTTTTATGGTTTGAAAACTTTTGACCATCTCAACTTGCAAGCATTGGTGTATTGTTCACAAACTAAATCTCTTCTTTTTCTTCTTCCCCTCTTTTGTTACATTCTTTGCTTTTATTTCTCCTTCTTGTAGAGTTTTTATGTAACAAGTAATTCATCCTCTTGTGCATTAATTGAATTGATGACATATGTTGATAGAAAGTTGTAACCTTTACAACATATTCATGTGATTTATAAATCACACATGATTTAATAGATTCACAATGTTTTCAAGATTATTTTAATATTTTTGTTTAATGTAATACAAAAGTAATTTTTACACATGTTTATAGAATAATCAATGAATTTTAAAATTTTAATGTCATGAATAACTTATTCTTGAATATCCTAAAAGATTTTATTTTCTTTCACAAAGTTTTATTCTTTGAAAAAATTATAATTAATAATTAATAATTTTCTTATAAATGATATAATTAATAAAAAATACCAAGGTACTACAATAATAGATAGAATAAAAATATAAAATTGACACCCATGTATAATAAATTATGTAATAAACAAGATGAATTGTTTTCTTCTAGCAAGTCATATTTGCATAAAGGACAAGAATCATTAAACAAGTTTAAAAAGACATACAAATTATTTGATATCATTGAGTCATGTTTATTTTATGGAAATTTTTTCATCTTTTATCTTATTTTGCAATGTTAATAATATTTTTAAGTTGCAAGGCTATTTAAAATTCATATAATATGAAATCATTATTTTTTTAATTGTAAGTTTATTAGGATTTATCATCAAGCAATGACATTTGTAATGAGGAAAATGTTGGTCACATGCCCATATAATTAATGTTGTTCCAAACTAAATATTAAATTATTTTTAAAATAAAAAAACTATTGAAAAGATCACAAACTTAATTAATCATGAATACATAAAAGGATCATTTTATTCAATAAAAGAACCATGCAAGGATCTTTCTATATGTTTATGAAAAAAAATTGGATTCTCAAACATGCCATTATCCCAATAAATTGTTAGTAACCATTGATTTTGTCACAAGACATGCACAAAGCTACTTTTATTTATTCATTCATATTATGTACACAATGTTATAACAGTGATCAAATGACATTTTGCATGTATAATGTTTTGTAAACATTCATAAATTATTATTCAATTTTGTTTAAGATTGAATTTACAAGATATGAAAATGTCAAATGTGGATTTCAAAGATAATATTATTCACAAATGGGTAAAAACACAGTTAAAGGAGCCACCCAAGTGAATGGAGACTTTTTAAAACCGCATTTTTGTATGTTTGAAAGATCACAAAGGAAACATAATAGTTTGGATTGTTATAAATTTATAAAAATATTTTTCATTAATTGTAAAGTTTATATGTTCAAATCTTGACATAAATAAAAAATATTTTTGCATGTTCAAAACACTCAAACCTTGAGAGTGGATAATTCTTTAAATTTTTTTTTTTTCTTCTTATCAAATGTGCACCATTCCTTTTGAAAATTGAAGATGACTTTAACATTGATGATTAGAAGGGAAAAATGATTTGAACTAATGAAAAAAAAAATTATCATTGATTTGAGCACATTTGGTTCAAATGTGTTTTTGACCTTGAAAATTATGGATTTTGAAAATGTGACCTTAACAAAAAGTTATTCATATTTATGTGATAAATGATATGAATGCATTATATATTTATAAAATCACATAATTTACTTGATAAAAACACAATTTTAGTATTTTTAATTCCATGGTCGGTCTTCATTATTGTTTTGTGTTCAAAACACATTTTCATTAATAAATCATTACCAAACTCATAATGTGCTTTCATATTTGCTCCCTTGAACATATTATCCCCACATAATATTTATTTGATTTCAAGAAATCACATTAATTTATATAATTTATGATCCATGAAATTAAAAAGAAGAAGTGAAGAGGAAATTGAAATATACATGCATAATATGGAAATGACTCCATCATGGTTGTTTCCACATGTTGAATGAAAGAGACATTTTTTCATTCTCACCTTTTGCATTGACATTTGTCCCTTTCTTAACATTTTTTTGAACAATGTTAGGATATTTACATCTTCATATGTCAATGACATGTTATGTTGAAATAACATTGATATAAATGAATTTCCACCAAAAGGTAATAATTATATGATTGAAATGTGTAACATGCAATGATTCTTCCTTATTTGTTCCAAGACAACAAACATTGAAAAATCAAAGGAAAGGCAAATATTTTTACATAGTAAGAAAAAAATTCAAATGTTCTTGAAATGAAAGACACTAAATCATTCTTATATGAAATTGATGTGTTAACAATAGTGTCATCCAACTTGAATTGCATTCAAATCCAATTGAAAACAAATGGAATGCAAAATGATGAAAAAAGATTCAAAATCTTCTTGTGAATATGGTGTTGGATTTTATTATTTTTAAAGACACAAATTCAAAAAGACACCCTTCCATGCCTTTTTAATTGAGAGTGGACTAAACAAATCCCCAGTATGACAATTTATGAAACCTAAAGTTCTTCTACCTAAACTAACTTCAATGAATCATTGTCATTGAAACTTGAGCTTCATGTTGTTGTGCACTACATGTGATGATCAAATAATCAATTACTGAAAAAAGATTGATCTTGTGAAAATTAAGTTCCATTTGAATGAAAATATATAATGACATTGCATGCACCTTGAATTGCATTTCAATTCAAATCAATTGGAATTGGAAAAAAAATGATGCAAATTGGTGGAGAATGTAGTACAAATTTGTTTGTGAATGTGGTCTTAGAAAAATCTTTTTAAATACACAAATCCAAAAAGATGCCTTTCCATGCCTCTACATGGGAATGGGGCAACCAAAATTTGGGCTAAAATTTGGTAGTATGAAATATTATGGGACTTTATAGTCATCCTATTTAAACCAACTTCAATGAATCATTGTGGTAAGTTTAATTTTTTACAACATAATTTCAAATTGAAAATCCCTAAAATAGAATTTATATTTTAGAACATATATTTTCAAATTCTACAAAAAATTATACATTGCATGGTTGTAGCAATTATTCTATAATTTTTGTACACAATTCCTTGTCAAACACAAAAAATTGCATAAAATGTCCTTCATGTTTCAAAACAAAAAATTACATGTAAAAATAATAGAAACAAAAAATATGTCTAGAATTATATATCCCAAGTTCCTTCTCTATGCTTTATTTATAATTCTCAAATTCTCCCAAAACTATTTTTGGAAGAAGAAGAATTCAAATCTCCCTTCAAAAATAAAATCCAAATCCTTCATTACAACTCTAAATGGCCCTAATTAGCCCTTCATGTACCTTAAAATGTCCTAATTTGCCTTTAACATTACCACTCATGTATTTTGGATTTTGTCCTCAAAATCTCATATTCATAAAACATAGTTTCAAAGCTTAAGTTGTTTATTGCAACTCATGTTTCAGCTTGTTTATATGTTTTTCCCAATCAAACATATTGTTTTCTAATATTATCTATGGTCAAAGTTTCGTATTAAACTACATCACAAATTTAACATCTCATGATTTAGTAATGAAAATCGTACTAAATTCTTTCATTCATAATTCGTACGTTTCATGCATTGATATTGTGCATTGAAAACACATTTGATACACAAATTTATATAACAATACAAAGTTTGTGTGACATTCATTCATTCATAGGTTTGTACTTCATTTGTAATTTATTCGTGTGTCAAACATGTTTTCAATGCATGATATCTGTGTATAAAATTTACAAACCTATGAATGAATAAACTTCACATGATTTTCATTATTAATTCGTCTCACATTAAATTTGTGATGTACATGTTTGTTTGTTTTTTGTTTCAAAGTTAAAAATTTGTCGTCCTCAATCAAAAAACTGTAAATATGATACAGTATGTCCTCTTCTTCATCTCTTCTGCTTTTGCAAGAGGATGGGGTCTGTGGTGGTATGTGTTGTTGTTCGAGAGTTTCAGCTCAATTGAACCAACTGTTTGGCATCACCAGGTTTTGGCTATATAAATAGAGAGAGAGGTCAAAGGATTGAGCAAACAAGTTGTAAAATTTTACAGGGCCAATACAGCATGGTGGGTGCACAACTGTCCATGGAAATAGTGGCAAAGGAGAATCATATCGCAGTTTTGGATCATGAGGAAGGCACTTGGGTTGAGAAGACCTCAAAAGATCCATTGGGGGAACCTTATAAGATAGCATCTAACTGGCAGCCAGTTCCCATTGATGGTCTTCTGGACGTGCTTTGTGGTGAATCTCCAAACTCTTTTGCTCTCCTCATTCCCCTAGATGTTAAAGCCTGAAGCTTAACCCTGATGTGACATTCAGTATGCTGCTTCTGAAAAACACTCTTTCTCTACAGTCAGATTTTTCTGTGCTAAAATGGATTGTTTGTTTGGATTAATTGGATCATATCATGTTTTGATTTCACATATGGATGTGTGCAGGAGGATGGGTTTGGTATTTTTCTTATGACACTGAGGTATACAGAGAAAAAGAAGCTGCCATTTTCTGCAGTGCCTGATGATGATGAGCATCTGCCAGACATCCACTTAGGGCTTTACAATGATGTATTGGTGTTTGATCATGTGTCAAAGGTGCTGTTGCTGCCTGTTGCCTTCTTGTCCCTCATTTTGCTTCTGTGTATTTTCCAGCACACTTGAAGAAGAAGCTTCCAATCTTCTTCTCACTTATATCTCCAGAGAAATTTCTGCTGAAATTTCTGACTGAGGCAGATTTGCTTGTTGTTGTTGTTGTGTATGCAATTGGTGTATGCAATTGGGTTCACATTGACCAGTTTTACACCCCAGAGCACACTTACAAGGATGGCAAGTGCTGTCTGAACCTCTTGCTGGCTCACCTTCAAGCTGTAGGAGGGTAATTTGTCTTAGCCTTTCCCAAATGTATGTAGTGGTATAATGCTGGCTCCCTTGGCAGGAGAAGCGCTGGGTACAAGGTACAGTTCATAATGGGTCTCAGTGTTTCACAGTTTTCTTTTGTTGGTGGGTGGTTGTCTCCAGGCTCAAGCTTCCAAGTGGGTCAGTGGACATGTCAATATCTCAGTATGGCCACAATTTAGCAGTATACAATTTCAGCTATGAGCAATTTAAGGATGCAATCCTGAAGGTGAAGGAGCACATATTTGCAGGTGATATCTTCCAAATGGTTTTAAGCCAGTGCTTTGAGAGGTGCACTTTTGCTGGTCCTCTCAAAGTCTATTGAGCTCTTTGAATCATAAATCCAAGTCCATATATGATATATTTGCAGGTTCATTCCATGCTCTCTCTGTTCTCATACCTTGACCTCATCTGATACTCTCAATTCACTCATTCTCTTCGTCTGCAAAGCTTCTGTATAAGCAAGCTAGTAATTGCTCTTTGGCATTTCATGGGCTAATGGGTATATGTCTGGATCTCGTTCATTTTACCTTGAAATGCAAAGACTTATTATTACCATGAACATTGAGCAGGCATGTGGTTCAATGCTAGTGGCTTCCAGTCCTGAGATCCTCACCCTCATCACAAAGGTATTGTGATGTATCTGTCAGATTATCCTTAAACCTTAAACCCTAAAACCTGTGGCAATAGCAAATAGTTTTGGTTTGGAGATGTGGCATCTTTATGGAAAGCTGGGGTGGTGGGGAAGGTTTCATTGCATGTGGCTACTCCTGGCCACATCTGATATTCCTGGGGAAAAATGCAGGGCAAAGTGGTGAATAGACACTGGCTGGAACTCGGAGATGTGGAAAGACTGATAAAGAGGACCGATTGATGGAGCAAGAGTTGCTAGCTGATGAGAAAGAGTGTGCAGAGCATGTTGAATTAGGCCAGAATGATATGGGCAAAGTAAGAAGATTTCAGTGAACCTGCTCCTGATTGAAGTTGGGTATCAATAGTGAGGTTTCTGAAGTTGCTGTTCTTAGTGATGTTGTTGTGACAGCTGGAGATGCTACCTCATCTGTCTTCACAAATGACAGATCTAGGTTTCTAAAAGAGTGAAGACTCTTCTTGGTTCAAAGAAGTTCCAATCTTTCAAGAACCAAAGACTGAAATGAGTGGCATTATCAATATATCCATGAGATTGGAGAGCAAACTCTACAATGATATGTTTGACAGTAACTTTGTGTCAGTTCCACCAAAACCCGAAAAAATTTAACAGGACCAGAATGATAGCAGTCATAACCTAATCAAACCATCACCTTCATCATGAATAGCAGTGACTAGTTGCAATATATTATTATCCACTGACTTCATCCACCCCTGAGGTTTGGTCTAGACATGTAAAATCTCAAGCAAATAATTAAATACAAATCCATATAACCTCGATGGGATTAGTAAGTACACTATACAATAAAAACTGAAAAATTTCAGAATTTGATGTTATTAGTTTCTTTCAGGTGGTAGTGGCAACCACTCTGAAACATATTGCAAGAGAATATGCAGAGACAGGTGCACAATGATGTCAGCAAGGTTTCCCCAAGGATCATCCATCTCCTTAGATTTAGAGCCAAAAAAGCTTCACATGATTCCTCAATAACTAATTGTTGTGTGTATACATTTGTTGATTTATGCATGCTTGGTGCTTTAAATCTTCATTACATAATTTCATTCAGGTTGGCTTCTGCACACTGTTTTTTCCAATTTGTCAATCTTGCCTTTGTCTAGGCTATGCTAGCTCTTATGATTCACAGGACCAACATTTAGATCCTCAACCTAGAACCATGAATTCCTCTGATTCTTTGAAAATTGCATAAAACAAGAAATGGGGTGAGCCTGCCTTACTAACATAGAAAGGGCACTCTTTCTCCTGCTGAAAACTGACAGCAAGTCCTACTTGGCACAGTCTAATCCTTTTGATCTCCAGGAGCTGACATTTCAATTTCTACAGGAGATGTTTGGGTGGCAGTGTAAACCTCAGTATGGCTTGCAAAAGATAGATATATATTCCACGCCAAGGCAACTACATTGGCAAATGCAACCTGCAGAAATTACCCCACAGCAAATCAGCCTTTTTTGTTACTTCCACTTCCTAGGAGTTCTGTTAAGGTCTATCTCCCCCAAGCTATTTATTGAATCTGAAAAAGAAACTATTGTCATAAAATTGAGCTGCCCTAAAGTTGGACATTGTACACAAAGTTTCCACAGAAGGCATGTGGACTGATAACAAAGGAATGGAAGGTGAAAAGGAAGTAATGTCTCTAGGATCTTGACTGAGAACCTCCTCCAAATCCAATCAAAGGAGTGTACGAAACTTGAAAAATATTTGATCCATCAACAACAGTTTTCAAATAACAATCCATTGTGGAGTATCCTTAGTCCACCAAAATGAGAAGAGAGAAAAGGCAATAGTCCACCAGGTAACAGAGGCAAAAGAGTGTACAACACCTGTAGAGGTTGGGGCACTGCAAGGAAATTAATGAACTGAAACGGAACCCAAAGCTTCCAATTTGCAATAACTGCTGGTTTCCAATCCTGTGTCCCATAATAATCACACAAATCAGCCTGCCACCATGCTATGATGCTGCTTCTAGCACTACACACATCCTCCTAGTTGCATGCATTTTGCCAGAGGTACTAATGTGCAATACATTCTGGAAAAATTGGGAAATTGGAAAGCTGAGGAAAACAACCTGCTGAAGCTTGGGGATGATGTCAGATGTACGATTCTCAAGTGTCAACAGTGACGAGAAAAAGACTGCAATAAATGCAGGTGAAAATACCAGCTGCAAGCAATAAAATTGTCAGTCTCAAGGCAGGCCTGACTATAAAATAACATATGATTTGATTTTTTTCTTGTACCAATCACTTAACCGTACATGTCAGATTGATCAAGATGGCAGTGGAAGCCTATTGTTTGTTTGTCCCAGCCACTAAAGCACAATACAGATGCAGCACGTGATGATTTAGACACAAAATAAAAATGCAGCATATGATGATTGTTTGCAAGTTATAAAATGAAAGAGAGAAAGACCTGGTCAAGGAGAAGCCGAATGACAGTCCCTTTGACTCCCACAGCTGTCACCACTTTGCTCAAGGTTAAGTACCTGCAACAAACATGATAGGCATGCAAGATTCAACAATTGAACTAAAACACAGAGCCAACACAGAAGGAGGCAAATGTACATTACTAATGCTCTTGCACCTTAAGAAGCACATATTCATAATCCATTTGTCAACTTTCATGCAGCACGATTGCAGAGAAAACAGAGAAACTGTTTTCCTCACCAGATATGCAGTGTTGGCCCAACAAGCACTAATCCTAAGAATGTAATCACTGCAGTTCGCTTCACATCCAGTTTCCCATTCTTCTCAATCACCAGCTGCCACACAACAACACCCAGATGGGAAAATCCCCCTCAACAAAAACAGAGAGTTTTTCCACCAACCTTTACATGACCAGGACATTCACTACACATACTTATACATAAAAACCAGAAGCAGGAGAATCAAAGCAAGTATTGCTTTGGATCATTTGACAAGTGCAACCGCATGAAAACATCATATTGTTGAATACTGCATCATGTTATTGCAGCTAATAGTATTACTGGGTGCAAGCAGATCATCTGCAGTGCAAGCAAGCAAGCAAGGGGAAAACAAAGTAGCCAGTGTATTCTTCAATCCACAACACAATTAATTGGGGCTCTAGGAAAAAGATGCACCCGGCCAAGAGTTGCAATTGTCCAAAAGTTTTTGAGACATCTGCAGTTGAAAGAAAGAGATCTCTAGAGGCACATAGAACAAGAAAATCAATTTCATGGGGAAGAAGGAAGTGAAGTGAAGTGGAAGCGGAAGCAAAAGCTGCTGCACCTGACAAAACAAGTCTCCCAAGAAGTTAAGGATTGCTGCGGTGATGGCCTTTGTCCGAACAGGATACCTCTCTGTCATTGATACATACCTGGAATTTGCTCATTTCCACCACAACAAAAAGGTCTCAGTTATAGCATGAAATCCATTCATTACAATGCCTCCATCAAGCTCAAAGAGATGAGAAGAAGATGATAAGCTTCTTTGCGAGCAAGGTTCTGATGGAGAGCTTCTTGAGAATATGGGAAGCAGGAAAACATGTACCAAGCCAATAGACCAGTAGACTGTTCAGGGAGTTTGTCATCGCCATCTCCACTGTTGCCGCTGCTCCAATCATCATCGCCACCTCCTCCTCCTCTGTTGCCATCGTTTCCTCCAGCAACTCCTCCACCATTCCCGCCTGTAGCATTGGCCAAATTCGTCGTCGTCAAATCCTTGAGCTTCCTGGAGCTTGAATCCACTAAATGTCTGATTGCGGGGGGCTGCTGCTGCTGCTTCTGGGAGATGATTAGAGCTCCATACCTCGACGATGCCCTCGAGAGCTCAGCTCTTGCTCCTCCAATTGCTTCAAGTCTTGTTGAACAACAGAAGCGAGGAGGATAAGGAAGAAGAGCTCCTCTCAAAGCAGACTGCACTACTCCTACTCCTCCTCCTTTTGTAGTCACGTTCATGGGCTCCATTGGAAGAAGCCTAATCACTCGGTAGCTCGTCCTCCTCCACGAACTGCAACAAGAAACAAACTAGAAGAAGAAGAAGACGACGACGACGACGGAAGCACCAACGACAGAAGAAGAACCCTAAACTCCTACACTTCCGCGGGGACTGTGTCTTGTTGTGTATTGTCTCTCTTCTTGTGCAACATCGAACAGCTTCCGAAATCAGAAAAGCTACGAAGGTGTTCGCGGGAACAGGAAGAAGAAGATGAAGCATGAGGACCACAACTGTAGATCACTACTCTACGCAAGACGGACAAAAACAAAACACACAAATCTGATCTTCGACGATCGACAATTGCAACAACAAGCAAGCAAGCAAACAAACAAACAAACGTGAAAGCAAGCTTGCTTCCGAGAGTGCTTGTTCGAAGAAGATGTGAGGAGTTTGATAGAAGAGATTCTGAGAAATTGGACAACAGCTGCTCCTTCAATCTCTCTCTCTCTCTCTCTCTCTCTCTTCATATCTTCGGCAGAAATCGAAAAATCGAAGAATCCTTTTCTTGAAGTTGCTGTTGCAATTGCTTTTGGAAGTCTTCATTTGCTTGGCGAAGAATTGCCGATTGCGCAATGCCAGAGAAGAGGAAACAGGAAAGAGGAGGAGGAGGAGAAGAGGAAGAGCAAAGGAGGGGATTCTCTTCTCTATCAGAGAGGAGACATGAATGCTGCTCTAGGTTTTTCTGTATGGCCTTCTTCTTCTTCTTCGTCGTCGTCGTCGTCGCTCCTCTCTTGTTTCTGCAACTGTAATGGACCCCTAACGACAAGCCACCAAGCTTCCTCCTCCAACAACAACGATCGCTCAAGGTTTTAGAAGCTCGGCAGTAGTCGCAGTACGTCTTCGCTTGCCTCGAGGACGCGGCGGCGTACACACAAGAACTTCCTCTTCTCATACCGGCAGGGCCTGATCCAGAGCTGCGCAGGCGGCGACTCCTTCTCGTCCGAGTCTCAGTCCGAGTCCCGAGCTCGCAGAGAGTGAAATATCGATGGCTAGGGAAAGGAAGCAGCTTGGAGGAGGCGGGTTATTAGAGAAGGAGGAGGATATCGGCATCGTCGTGGAGCTACTGTTTTCCAATCTGAATGAAGCGACTCTTGAGCATGAACCTGGTGAGCTCCAAACCAGTTTCTTTCCCCCACAACGTTTTCTCTCTCTCTCTTTGCCTCTCTCTCGTTCCTGTTTTCTTTGTTTTGTGTGGAAATGAACTTCTTCTTCTTCTCGTCAGCTCTGCATTTTGCTTTACAGCGAGATTGAGAGTGCTTTTGTGCTGTTGCTGTGGTGGTGGGTGCAAATAAACAGGTAGTCTCAGTATTGCTTTGCTTCTCATTGAAGGCACCACGGTACATCCCTCCCTCAGACCTCTCCACTTCCTCAGTGCAAACCTTTTGCATGTCATCGTGATCTTCAACTGCTGTTTCTTCTGTAGCATTCTCTTATCTTCCTCAGAGAAGAGGACATTCTTAATGCGTCAGAAATTTCGTGGTTCAGGATTTTGTTGTAAACAAGAAGGGTTTGCATTGTAAATTTCTTTCTTCAGCATCTTGTGACCATCACCAACAAGAGGGATTTTGCATTTGACATCCTGTCTCTCTTTCTTTCTTCTTCAGAACCCTTGTCATCAACAATCAATCAGCAGCAGTGTTCTTTTTCTTCCATGACTCTGCTCTTCTGTGGTCAGTCCCACAGAAGGTAATATGAATGCCTACCTGCTGTGTGACCTGCTGGATTTACATGGTATGTAGTTGCTGTTTCAACCCTAAACCCTAAACCTCCCCTTCTTCTTTCATGGGTGATGCTCAATCCTTGTGATGAGAGAAAACACAAAGTTTGGGGGTCTGTCAGAAGGAGTTGCAAAAGGCTTTTTGCAGGAAAAAGGATTTTTCATATCAGGAATTGGGGATTTTCATATCAGGAAATCATGGATTTTTGGTATGAAGAATCAGGGATCTTGCTGGTTTTGGGAATCATGGGATTTTCATATCAGGAATCATGTCAAACAGAAATCTGGAGCTTCGGTATATTGTCAGGTTGCTCTTGATACCAATTATTGTTTCCTCAGACATCCAATGGATTTTTTTTCTCTTGTAAGCATGATGGAAAAAGGGGGCTTGTTCTTGGAACAGTGCAGGTAGGAACAGGGTTGTTGGTGGCAGAAGTGAATGTCAACATGATGTGTGAGCTTGGATCTGGTGGTGTCTTTCTTGTATGTTTTTCTGACTTCCTCTTCCTCTGTTTTCTGAATCATGAGTATGGAGATTTTTTTATACTTGTTACAGTTACTTCTGACTGTCTCTCTTCTCTCACCATTTGCATATTACATATTGGTTTATGACCACTTTTGTTCTTCATGTTTGTTGTGGTTTGATTGGAACTGACATCATAGTTAACCTTCAAAGTCTTCTTGCAGGGTATCAAAAAAGATACCCTGCACTCTCCTGGATATATGTGACAGCAGTGCAGATTGTGTTCTGCATCTTCTTGTTTTCCACTAAGCCTGGGATTCATCAATGGGTCTTGAGTGCAAACTACAGAGCCAATATCATGACTGAGTCTTCCTGCTGCTTTAAGAGATACAACAGAAACTCAGGACAAAGATTTTGTATAATGGCTTGCCTGAAGTTCTGGGCAGATTATTGTACACTTATCTATACCTACTGTCAGGAGCTGATGACATGAAGCTGGTAGTCATGGCAGCTCATCACTGCTATTCGTGATGAAGGATGTGATGGTCTGACACTTTGTGAGTGACTCTCATAAGGTTATGGCTGCAGTCATTGTCACATATCTTCAAACTGTTGTTGTGGAGACTTCTCTGTGATTTGACAAATTTAGCTGTTAGTCAAATCACACCATTTGTAATGTATAAGCATTGAATTACTGACTGATGACTACCAGTACATGTTCGGTTGAGTGTTTCTTTCCTTCTCCTCTCCAGTTTGGATGGATTTAGAGTTGAGTTTTATCTTGAGTGTGGCAGGTATCCATGGCATACCATACACTGGGCATTTGGGGAGTATGAGTAGCCTGGTAGGTGCATTTCTTTGCCTTGCCTAAACCCTAATCCTCCATGTCTTTGGAACATGCAAAAGCATTTTCTTGGTGGAATTAGGTGCTTGCATAGTAGTTCATGGCATTGGGATGTCTGATGTCACCTTATCTTGTGTGAGCAACCTATATATACGTAGTAGGCCTGTCTATGCCTTAGCTTAGATGCTTGCTTGAACAAGGACAAGCTAAAAGGAAATTGAGCTTGTCCATGGCTTCCAGAGGAAGTGTTAACCTTGCTGTTTTTTCTTCATCATGAGAATGGAGGTTTCTCTATTCTTATGAAAGATATTGTCCATGACCTTCTCTGGACATTCCCTTCTCCACTCTAGTGCAGCATTGGAGGTTGGATTTATCCTGCAATTTATGAGTATCATATCTGCACCTACTCTGAAATGAGATGGCAGCTGTAAAGTTTGAAGGGGTGAAGAAATTATATGTTTTCTTTTTTTAGCAGACTGCAACATCATGTCTTCCCTTTACCATCTTGAGCCATCAATATCTTTCTTGCTGCCTTCCTCCTCCTAATTACTATCCAGAGAGAGACACAGCAAGAATACTTGAAGGAAGCCATCACAACTCTGGTTTTTCCCTTTACAAAACTAGTACAATGAGATTTTATATCCAACTGGGTGGGTATTTCTGTTACAGGACTGCAGTGGTTCTGGGCACAGGAGTTCCATTAGTCATGTTTCTGGTATGGAATGCAGTAATCCTTGGCACCAATTCCTTGTTGATAGATTCCAATGGAGCAATTCAAGCTATATCTGATCCACTGATGTGTCTCTGATCAGCTACTGGCAGTGTTGGGGTGAGTAGTTCCTCTGCTCTGTAGATTTTCACAGATGAAGAGGTGATGTCCAATACTTTTATGAGTGACAGTCACAAGATTTATGGCCCCACTTAGAAGGCTGCAGAATAGAGTTTGAAGTTAGATGAAAAAAGTGAAAAAAAATCTAATGCAAGAGGTCAACATATCTGGATGGAATCTAAGGATACTCCAATGATGGGAGGTTTTTTGGGTAGTGACTGTATGTGCTCAACCTGAAAAGAAAGTGATAGGGAAAGGTACTGAAGATTGTGTGGAAATGGATGATGAATGTGCAGCCAACAATTGAGGTGTTTTTGTTATTTGCAGTTGCATCGACTTACATCGGTTTTACCTTTGTGACTGTAAGCTGACAAACTTTCTCAACTCAGAGAATCCTGATCTGAGTTCTTTGGTGATAAGTTCTGCAGGTTTCTCAAATCTTTCTTTTTAGAATCTGATGTCTGTGAGGTTTTGTATGCCTCTAGAGGAAATAGTGGCCCATTATTTTGGTTGTTTAACCCACTAGACATGATGTATGTTAAGTTGATGGACAAGGGGTTTGAGCCTCTTGCTCATTGGAATGGCACTTCAAAGCGGAACTCAAAGTCAATTTCATATGGGGTCTAGATTTAACATGGGTAGACATCGATGTATTTGAAATTCCCAAATTCATTCAAGTTGGGGAGTTGTGTTCCACACTTCAAACACCACATGGGCTTGAAGGAGCATACCAGTTGGGTATTTGTAAACCCTAGTACCAAAATAAATGTCTTCTTCAAATTTCCATGACAGGAATAAATTGTGGTCTATGCAACACTCTATTGCATCTGCATTGGTATGAAACCAATGGTTGGTGAAAGGGGATGCCAACTAACTGCTAACTGGTCATTTCATGGTCCATCAGTGGTCCGCAAATTGACTAGGAACCTCAAACAGCTGAAGGCCATAATCCTTGAAACATTTCCAAAGTACCTTCATCACTGCATGGCCCAACAATTGAATGGTTGGTATGATCCATGCCCATCACCTATGGGTAGGGAGGGTATTCAAGCACACGTTGAGTACTTCGATGTACCTGGCGACTGCATCAGAATGCCTCCACATAAAAAAAAGATTGCAAAGCTCCAAGCCCAACATGACAAGGTTGGATTTGTGAAGACCCAATAATGATGAGTTTGCATGAAAAATCCAAGCAAATGATGTGACAACACTGATGCCCATCAAGGAAGGAACCATCTCAACATGTAGACCTAGATTCAGATGAATCACAATAGGTTGTCAATCCGAGGTTGAAATTTGTACATGCGAGATTACTATAGTTTCTCTTATGTAGATACGTTATTAGTTCCCTTTATTTTGTCTTGGGCTTTGGCATCACGCCATGTGTTTTAAACTTTCCATAAATTGAATTTACATTGATTTACAATGCATGATTTTTGGCACTTTACAATTCATGTAAATACAATTGAATCCTATGACTTATTAAGAACTAGCTTCTAAGTGCATAATAGTGAACACTCGCAGTTTCACAATTTTACTCTCTTTGAGCAATTAAATGCCGAAGGACGAGAATCCTAGAGAGATTAGCACTTGCACAAGAGAACCACAAACACAGATCCTTGTGAGCAAAGATCATGAAAATAGTGAAGCAAAAACTAAGAGATAGATGAAAAACAGATCAGGAGGTGATCCAAAACATGCCACACTGCAGCAGCACCAGAATGAAAATTGCCATCACAATCAGAGATGAAAGAATCTCTTCACTGAAAGAGATGGACGAAGAGCGGGTATCAGAGAGAGGAAGAGATGTGACCATTATGCAGCCCCTCATCCAGGAGTCAATTCAACTGTCATGTCAAGTGACAGAGGTGATGCACTCACACAACTTGCACTAGCTAATAAAGGCACTTTAGCAAAAAATTGCCTAAATTTTATTTATATGAAAATTTGGCCACTCAATAAATCCTTGCCAAATACACTCCAAGTCAATAATAGGAAACATAGATAATTTTTATATAATTCAAATTCAGAGCTTTACATGTTAGTACTTGCATACTTAGCATACACACAAGTTTTGAACTATGCCAACAACAAACACACAAATATGTGAGGTTTTGAAACATGTAGAATCTTGCACTTGGTTTTGTTACCCACATTATTTAACAAGCAAAACACAAATCATTTACAAAAATCAAGGATTGAGGTGTTTAGGGCTCCCTAAAACCCTAAATTAAGGGTTTAGGGTTCACAGGGGACACTAAATCAAACCAACCAACCAATGTTGGACTTGGTTTTAGGGTCCCCTCTGAACCCAGAAGGACCTTCATGGTTCAAAGGGGACCTACATACCCTCCAAACCCAGAAAGGGACTGGGTTTAGACTCAATTTAGCTACCCATTCAAGTCCAGCATTCAATGCACCTTGGTGGACAAGGGATCACCTGGGGTTGAGATTTTAGGTTACAACTATTGTAAAAACAAATGATCTAGAATATGTTATATCAGGGTTTAAGAGTTCAGACCTATTTAGGGTTAGGATTCAATGTGGGTTTCAGGTTTGAAGAACCTTAAACCTGCAAAGGAATACACCCTTCTTGCAAGGGTTTGCTATCAAGTTTTTTCACAGCTCTTCGCCACTTTGATGTGCAAGCTTTGAGAGATGCTCGGAGTCTGTGCTTCGATGCACCATCATTTGGATCCATGAATTGATGATTTGTGCTGTCAGTGGTGCTGTCACATTCTTCATCACCATCAACAAGTCCATCAGCTTCAACAAACTTAGGTGGTGCAGCCTCAGCAGCATTCACAGACTCTCCCTGGATTGACTTGCTGTTGTGAAGCTGGTCATCAGCGGTCACAGTGGTGGCTTCCGTGGTGGTTTTGGTATTGGTATGTTTGTACCACTCAGCCCCACCCTTTGGCCTGATTCCACCTTCAGGCCAGTTTTTCACTGACTCTGGAATGTTTTGAAGCATTACTGGGGTTGCTCCTCCATCGCCTTCTGGAACATGTGCTACTAATGCTGGTGCTTCTTGTCTGTCTTGTATGTCTTCATGCATCTTGAAATCCTCAAAAGACTTCAGAGCATTTCTCAAGTTGTTTCTGTTATCCCTTTGCGGAGTTGGGGGTTCTTCCTCGTAAAGCTCATCCAAGTGCTTCACACTCAGCTTCCGCATTAACCCTCCCCATCGCCCCTTTGATTTGCTTGCTGCATCCTCTTTCCTGAGGAACTGTGTTGTCCAAAGTCACAAAAGCATTTTACACTTCAGAAAAAGACAAACCAAGATGTTCAAACTCATAATAGAGCTGTTGAGCCAAAAGAAGATTCAGTTCTTGAAAAAGAGGGTGCAGACTTACAATATCTCTGCCTTCGTCAAGCTCAATGCTTCCCCGCAAGGCAGCCATGCTTAGGGATGACAGAGCTGGTGAAAGAGGCGGCTGCCCTGAACTTGGACTGTCCAAAGGGTGGAGTAGGGAGGCATCATCTATGCTGATACGGGGTGAAGCTGCATCCTCAAGAAGCACATGCAACCACTTGTCTATGTTTGACTTGCCAATTTTATATATGCTCTCATCTTCCAAGGTCATGGGCTCATTCTCATGCACAGCTTCAGACTTTTGGTGATGTGTTTCCTCCACATCAGTTGTGGTGGATGACTGCTGCAAATCATCTATCTCCCCTCTGTTTTGAAGGTCAGCAGCAGTGCCTCTCTCTCCTTGCACAAATGTTTTGGTCTCCACCATTAGTACATCCTTTTCACAGCACTCCAGTCTCAGATCAAAGCCTTCCTCTCCAATACTAGAACTCACAGAGCCTTGAAATCCATTTGATGATTTGTTCTCAGTCTTCACCCCACTACTGCAATCCCTAGTTAAACACCTGCCATTGCTGAAAGCTTCATCTGTCACTTCTGTTCTATGCACTTCATGAACCTTGTCATACTCATTGAGCTCAGAATTATCACTCTCATTGCCCTGTCCTCCATTGCCTGAATCAAAATGCAGCTGTCATGTTAGTATTGACAAAGCTCAATCAAGAGGGAAGGGGTCATTCTGGTGAAATATCCAGAGTTAGGGGAATACATCCTTGAATCAGGAGAAGCAAAATGAGGCATATTGCTAGTCCTCAGAATTGTGTTCAGTACTCACCTTGCTCCTCACCCTTGAGATTGGAATTCTCATCAATGTAATAAGAGCTCTTCAGCACAGCAAGCTTCTTCTCCACTTGGCCTGAAATGATGTCAGTAGTCTTGCCCCTGTGACTCTCTTGGAAACATCTCTGGTTCTGTTGTGGTTTCAAAGACTCCATTGATCCATCATGCTTGATCTTCGTGCTGTGAGCATCATAAGCATCACCATCCTCACTCTCACTGCATAGCTCAAGAGCTTCTTGCTTAGGGGGACCCTTGTCAGGTGATAGAATGTGCCCTTCATTTGTGGTAATGAGTGACAGGCAGCTGCTCACATCAACAATGTCCCTACCTTTCAGCAATTTGTTTTCCTCAGTAGCAGAGAGTTCCATGCTTGCTAAAGTTGCCAAGGCCTGTCGCTGTGAGTAGCGTTGCAGAAGGTCTTTCTCAGCAGTCTCACATGTTGTCTTCTGGCAGTCAAGGCGGGCCATAAGTGCATTACAAGCTGCTTGGTTCAAGCGAGCTTGCTCCTTGTAAGATATGCTCCTGTGACAAACCATAGTTACAACTTCAGCACTAGTGAACCCCAAACCACAAGCTATGCTTTCTAAATGTTGTGAAAGAATTAGAACAGAAAAAAAATTATGCAGTTTTTCAAACAAGGATCAAGGAGATTTTCAGATGAAAACTGGATTGCCAGGGGAAGAGACACTGTACTGGTGCATGGTATCACGGATCATTCGTTCAAGGCAGAGGCGATAGGAGGACTGGGTCTCAGCCCATCGCCGCTGTTTCTCAATGCATTGTTTCTGTTTCGATAACACTCCCTCAAGCTCCATCAATGCCACTCTCTCTTTCTCATTCTGTTCCTTGAGTGTCTGCACTGTCTCCTCTAGCTGTTTGATCTCTTGTGACTTCTCCCTCTTTCCTTCCTCTCTCATTATCTTTAGCCGCAACTCCTGAAATACAAAGAGACAATCCCTGTGTCAGTAGGTGCAAGATCCAAAAGCCATTGCCAGATCAATGTAAGGTATCATCCCAATCCTTCAACTATTGCTGCTCCCATCATGAGTACCAATTTCTACCTTTTGCATTGTATTTGTGATTGTCGTTTGACGATCATAGTCACCCCAGCAAACAGCTGAATTGTTCTCTTTGCCAAATTGTCGATCACCTCTCATGGATCGATCCTGCAACAGTGCCATACAATTTCCTTCAGTCTGAGAAATGTAAAATGCAGGAATCAGAGCCCTGTATTGAGGTCTGTATTGAGTAGTCATGTGAGATAGGGTTTTAAGGGATGCACTTGAGGAGGACCACCTTTTCCTTTATCTGAACTACAGAGCGCTTTGCAAGTGAAGGCTCGGAGTCCTTGATTTCCTTCCAGCTTCCTGGTCCAAATCTTTGCACAGCCCTCTTCAGAGCATCCTCTTCTTCACCACTCCATAGCTGCTGCTGGGCAGGTAGTGCTCCTGAGGTGTTTCAAAAATCAAGAGCATCAGAGATTGATGCCAGGAGTTTGCATATCATTCAGTCAATGTCTAGAATTCCCAATCTCAAAATTCGAAGTGGTTTCCTGGATTCAAGGAAGTGCCACCACTGACCTACCAGAAGAGAAAGTTTTGAGGTCAACAAACTCAGAAGAAAGGAAGGTTGTGGAAGCTTCTAGAGAGAGAATCAGATGATGAAGTGTTCTCTGACCAGGAAGAGATGTCAACTTGAAATTGGCTGGTGATGGTGAAGAGTGTGAGCTGAAAAAGCCATCATCATTGTAATTCTCTTTGGACAGAGAAACAATGGCAGCTCCGGCAAGCCCACAGTAAATCTTCTTCTCACGGAACTGTGGAGGCCATGGGCCATAATCTCCCACATGCTGCCTTACAACATTTTCATCCTCTCCACCAGAAAAAAAGAGAGCAAATGACCGACGCCTACATACAGAAAAATACTCCTCTGGTTTAGATATATCACTGCATTTGGAAGTAATCCACCCTCATTTTCTTTCATTTTCCCAATTTCATGTTGAACACATTTGAGAGCAAAAATCATAAGGACAAGAGAATGCAGGAGCCATCTTGAATGGAAATTTCTGCAGTCAAATTGGTTTTGCAGAGCTTCAAACCTGAATTCTGAATTCTTGGAAGCAAAGGCAGAGAGAAACTGGTTGATTGAGACCCCATGCTGAAGGTCCCACCAAGGCACCAGGAACTCAAGGCGGTTCCTTTTACGCTGCCGTGTCTGCCATTGCACAATTTGTAGATTACTTGCAAGTGTTTGTCCACCTCCTGGATTTACAGTAATAAAAAAAAATGCATGTTAGCATACATACTCCTTTCTCAAAGCAGCAAAACCTGCATTGTAAACAAAATAGAAGCAACTCTTCTGAAACTCTTCAAGAATAGCTTGAAACAAATGGGTACTGATTCTTGGAATGGAGAAATTGTTGAGTTCTCTGTTGAGGCATTACTTGAATGTGGGAACCAGTGGTCAACTTCCCAAGAGAGTGGTGAGGAAGGATCAGCACTCCAGTACAGGACATTGCCATACTTGTCCACTCTGAACTTTGCCGGATCAAACCCTGCATTCCTGCATATATATCCCAGCCTGTTGGTTTTTTTTTCCACTCCCTGAAGTCCACAAATATTTTTTCCCCTTGATGCTGCTGTTTTAATTTACATACCCAAGGTGATCGAGCTGCTCCCAAAGCTCCTCAGCGTACTTGTGTGAATTTGGCGCCTCCTTGTCCACTTCTGCAACAGCTGGGAACAGGGCGTCCCACTCCTTCAGCTTCGCTATCTGCTCCAACCCATACCCTCATGTTTATTAATGAGCGCTCGAGACTGCCGTCTCTCTCTCTCTCTCCCATAAGGATGATGCGCAAAGGAGACTTTCATTGCCTTCTATGCATGCATCTAGATTTGATTGCTGCATGATGGTTGTTGTGACTATGTTGATGGAGTTGGGTTTCTGGGAAGAGAGCTCACGTCAACAGGCGCTAAAGAGTAGGGAACAAAGCGCTGGGGAGGTCCAGCGCTGAATGGCATAGAGAAACCGTCGATCATCCCCGCCAACGCGTGTCGACAAAGCTTGGCGTAGCCCCGAGGATACCCGAGCTCCTGATCCACCACTCTCTCCTCTTCTGTTAACACCAGCTTCGCCATGTTTTCTCTTGAACCCAATTTCTCTCTCTCTCCACCTAGTTTCCTTCACCTACCGTTCCCCCAGATTTTACTCTCTCCCACCTAACTACAGCTCCAAACTCGCAAGCTCCAGTTCTCTCTGTCTCTCTCTCTCTGTCGCCTCCCACCCACCCTCATCAGAGCTTCTCCCTCATTGTTCAACAGAGCTCCACTGCGTAAAAGCTTCCAACAAAGATGTCTACGTACTGAAGACGCAGATGACCATCATGATTTCTTCTCCAGCGTTGAAAAAATCAGCTAACGACAAAACGAGGAGCGAAAAACTGACTTAGATAGACAATTCCGGAAACAAAACAAACCAGAGTCTGAGAGCTGTTCTATTGTCCTCTACTCTCTCGAGTCTCCATCACTCCAGTCGCTCCATCACTCTGAAAAATCCAATAAGTGCAGCTGTAATTATGATGAGACGACCCATAGATCACGCAAAACGGGAGCAAGAGCATCGAGATCATCAAGATTGTGGAACTCTAATTATGAGAGAGAAGAGACAGAGAGAGGAGACCTTCCTCCCTCCGGTGCCTCTAGAGTCCAGCGTTGTACTCGCAAGGGATTACTTACTTACTTACTGCAGTCCAATAATGGGGGTGATGATCCATCATTCAATGCTGGACTGGACAATCCAGAGGCAATTGCGGCTGTCAACGCGGGGGGGGTGATTGATTGGTCTCATCCTTTGAATCTCAGCAGGAACACCACTGAACAATCCCAGGACTGCGAATTCAGAACACTGGACAAGATCGCCCCCGCCCGACAAGGGTTGTGGAAGACTCTCTCTCTCTCTCTGCGCGAGCGCCGAGGAGCCGTTGAGGACGAGACGAGCCGTTGCGCAATACGAACTGCGAAGGAGCCGTTTGCGAACAGCATTCAAACCGCCGCGACTGCTGAGCACGGCACAAGTGTTTTCTTTTTTGAGGAATCTTTGTTTGTAGCCAAACTGGCTATCATCCATAGGAAAATGTAGAAAAAGTGGCGATACTTCATAGGAAAATTTAGATAAAAATCTGGCTATAAACTAAATATGAGGATTTAGACAAAAATATGGCTATAAACCAAATATGAAGATTTAGACAAAATCTGGCTATAAACCAAATATGAAGCTTTAGACTAAAATATGGCTATAAACCAAACGTGAAGATTTAGAGAAAATCTGGCTATAAGCCAAAATATGAAGATTTAGACAAAATCTGGCTTGAAACCAAATATGAATGTTTAATCATCCTTCTATGTTTTTGGCTACACATTGAAAAACAAGTATAGACATCTGGCGATTTCTTTTCCCCCTCACTTCTGGTGATTGAAAATCTCCAAAATTTTACTTTTTAATTTGGCTTTTACGCGAAATTTCGCCAATTGAAAAAAAAGGCTGTATGGCAGAGCACCGGCACAAAGCTGTCGTTGTCGATGAGTCTCATCCATCCCACTATAAAGACAATGATGGGACTCCGGAGTCCCAGCAAAAACAAAATTGGTGCGAAATTTTGCGAGAATGTGAAAAATAGAAATAAAAAAGGGAATATTCTGTCAGAATATTTCCTTTTTGTGAAAATTTTAAAAAATTGCCAAATTTCGGGAGAAGAAAATTTTGGGAAATTTTCACCACATTTGGCGTTTGATTTTAGTTTGGTAGCATTTTTTTTAACTACTTCTTTTAATTATCTGGCCAGGTTCTAAAAACATGTCACCATTTATTGTTAAATCCCTCTTGGGATGCTAACCAATAATGCAACATCTGAAAATTGAAAAAATAAATAAAAATCAACTGGATGGGACACATAATTTCTGGTTAATAATAAATTTTAATGTCAGATTGAAACCTGTGGATATATTATTGTGAAATGGCTAAAGTCAAATTATCCAAATAAGGCAAAATATTCCGAACAATAGGTGCATTAAACATCAAATTGTTGACATTTTGATCTAAATTTCAAGCCTGTTTTCACAATTTTGGTTTCTCAAATGTGTGTACCCCAATCATCATCATCATCAATACATTAAAAGAATTATCTATTAAATTTTTATTGAATGGAATGTGACTATTGTACTAACTAATAAGCTGAGTTTGTGGGTTAAATGAATTTATAAAGAACTGCAGGTTTCAATTTTTAAATCAAACCAAAATCAGAAAACCACACTGGTTCCAATTCTTTGAAAAAAAACAAATTAAAAAAAAATTGTTTGTCAAAATCTTAAAGAAAAGAAGATTTTCATGAAAAAACCAGAAACTAACTGGCGATCTTATTGCTGGTTATTTCATTTTTTTAAATAATATAAAAATGAGAACCGAGGTGATATACCAGAACCAGGTCTGTGATTTTTAAAAACTCTGGTTATGAATCTTAAGAACCACCCTGATAACTGCCAGGTCTATTCTTAAACCTAATAACTGCCCAACACTGATAATAAGGGCTATTTTCATGAACCACACCCAAAACAAAATCATGAATAATTTGTTAAACTCTTGAATATTTTCCAATGGTCCATAGTCCACTTATTTTTGGGTTAAATGGCCTAAGGTTTGAAGATATAATCTCGCCATATGGTGACCTTCATATCACATTATCATATGCAGTAAAAATTTGACACCATCAATTATGACTAACATATATAAATTTGGCTATCTATATAATCCAATGAGTCTCATTTAAATGTCAATAGCCTAATCATTAGGTGGTAGTTCAAATGGTACCTAGTTCATAGCTCATTAATGACATAATATTATTTCATTGACAAATGTACAAATCTAACAATTATCAAAGTTTATTACAAATGAAAATTATACATTTCTGAAAATATTATCAAATATTTCATCTCATCCATATGTAAGAAATTTGAAATCAATTTTCTTAAATTATTTTTCTTCAAGCTTCCCTTGAACATAAGAAAATCGAAGGCACACATAATCATTATAACCTACTAGTGGGTAACCCGTGGCTATGCCACTCTAGCCACCCCAAACGCTCTGTTAAGCTTTATTGTTTGCACGATCATGTTATAACATCCTTGTGTAAACAACATTGCGAATATACACACCGGCAGGTGCATCTTCATGAACATTCTCCCACCCATCTATAACCAGCACTTTCACGCCCTCGAGGCACCCAATGCGCGACATGGCCACATACAACTGGCCATGTGTAAATACAGGTTTGGGCAGGAAAATGCCAACCATTTTCAATGTCTGCCCTTGCGCCTTATTGATGGTCATGGCAAATGCAAGGCGCACAGGGAACTGGCGTCGGCGCAGAGTGAAAGGCATTTGTTCTGTGTCTGAAGGTGTGATGCTTAGCCGTGGAATGAACACTCGTTGGCCCTTTGCAGGACCTGTTGCCACCTCTGCTTCAATGACATGCTGCATGAGTTGAATGACAGTGAGCTTAGTACCATTAGCCAGGCCGTTTGTCATGTTGTGTAATAATATGATGGGACAACCCTCCTGCAAGTGCAGTTCATGGGGTGGTACGCCCGGAAAACTAAGTGTGTTCAAGAACTCAGTGGGGTAAATGCCATGTTGCTCCCCATGCATCATAGAATCCGCGCTGTAATACACGCGGTGCTGTGCGGGCGACCCATCGTGCTTTGTGAATGCATATGTGTCATTGATGAATTTATTGAGTGCATCCACATTTTCGTTCAAAGGTGTAAGAATTTCACGCTCAATGATGTATGCAGATCTTGCAGCATACTCAACAATAGATGATAGAGCGCCATACACTTCTTCAATCAAATTTGCCACAGTAAGGCCATTGCAGCACATGTCATGAGGAATAAGAATGGAGTCTTCACCAACAGAGGGATACACGCGCTCTACGCCCTCCCCCACACGTTGCAAATAATCAGCAAGTGCCTGCAGCCGTGTGGCATCTACTTGTGCATACGCGTCACCCTGAGCCAACAACCTCTGCACGCGCATGTTGGTGTACAGCTTGAATACACGCACATGTTGCCAAATGCTGGAACGGTTCAAAGCTGCTTTGACGACATCTCCCCTGGTGCCGCGGGGCACAACAAGCAAAATTTGCCGAAAATCGCCACCAAACACCACAACCAAGCCGCCAAAGGGCAAGAACTTGAATGTTGGGTTAATGACAGCCATGATGTCCTGCAAAGACCTGTTGACAGCCTCAAAAACATGCCTGTGCATCATGACAGCCTCATCCCACACAATGAGC
>Ga0209208_10002507_pt1 | contig 26366 bp, 25 predicted proteins | sample S1TSphfallax_3_FD_187694 | JGI IMG/M metagenome (GOLD analysis project Ga0209208, IMG submission 187694) | Host-associated microbial communities from peat moss isolated from Minnesota, USA - S1T2_Fd - Sphagnum fallax MG (SPAdes) (version 2) | ecosystem: Host-associated > Plants > Peat moss >...
GTCGGTCCATTTTCCGTCATTAAAAAATCCTCAAAACAAAATAGTGAAATGAAATTTTGTGAAAATATGAAGTTGAAATGTTGGAAAATCATCACAATTATCATAGGCTACTACACTCTGAATAATTTCATTTAACTCATTATGATCATATCATTGTAGATCATGGGGGAAAAAAAAACTATATAATTTCAAATTTTTAAATTAATTAATTAATGAGAAATTATTATTATTATTATTATTATTCATTTTGTGGATGTGGAAACTGACCCTAGGCTACTAACTATAGTTTGCTACCTTACCTTAAAAATCAGCACTAGGAATGTGAAACATGCAGGACTTTATTGGCCTTGCCTACTACTACTGCCAAGGCAAGAAGGAAATTGTTGTGTTTAGAGATTCATTATAGAGTATATAGTAGCTTAAGGGATTTTTATAGGCCCCTACTAGGTAATAATAATAATAATAATAATAATAATAGGTCTATTTATTTTTTTATATGAGGATTTTTGAAAGATGATAATTTGGGCCTTGTGTTCAAACTTGAGATTATTAGTTATTATAGAGTTATATTATAATTGAGTTTCCATAATTCTTCTTTCTTTTGCCTTCTAAGAAGCTACTTTTTAATGTAAAATGGCAAGGCCACAGTGTGAAGGACTCACACACGCCTTGCCATTTGAAGTTCCTATTGCAGCAGCTCCTTCAATTACACACACAGCGATGCCGATGCCGCAGGTGAAACAAGAGTTGCTTTTCTCGCACTGCTATTGCAACCATCGTGAGCTCCTCCTCGACGCAAGAGATTTGAAATACCTGTTCAACCATCCGCCCCCGGCCACACCATCCCCACCCTCCAAGAAGCGAGTCTGTGCCAGGAGGAGAAGGTTTGTACTGCTTGGTGTATTCGTGCTGCTGCTGTTGCTGTTCATCGCACTGCTTCAAATCTTCATGCCAGCGCGCCCTGGTCCAGATACTGTACATCTCTTCTCTCCACCCTCTTCTTCTTCTGCTTCTTCTTCTTCTTCTTCTTCTGTCTCAAGAGCTTCCAAATTCTGGAACTGCCTGCCTCAATTCTTTTCTACCTAGTGCCAGTTCCTTTTTTCCGTCGTTCCGGTTTTTGTGGAACTTGTTTGCTTCTTTCGTTGGCAGTTGTTAGTATTGTCAGATCTCCAAATTGGAGTCCGACCTGCAGCTATTGTTGTTACAAGTGTGACGACCAGGAACAATACGGGAGTATAAAGATGTATAGTAGGAGATACAGTTATAGCCTTCTTCTCTGGACCAGCATGTTGATTCTCGATGTTTTTTTCTCTAGCGAGTGAGTGCTTTCTTCCGGATTATTATGCAATTTTGTATGTGATAGAAATTGTAGAAACTTATGCAGTCTTAACATCCTGGTACACCGTTTTTGCATGTTATGACACATTGTGGAAACCACTGCATGTCCACTACATCATCACTACATGTCCATGAATTGTGTGCAGTCGATTTTGCAGTACTACTGCAAGCTGTATTTTTGCTTGTGTAGCAGAACTCTGTCCTGGAGGAGGACACATTTGAGTAATCTAGGTTTGCACAGCTCTGCAGTCCATGAAGGTGCAGAAGCTCTGTTGCAGTTTTTTTGAATCAGGGTTTGGAGGTTGGTTAAGCTCAATCAATTTTTGGTGGTTGTTGTTGCTTGCAGCAACAGTATTGGCAACAAGAATTCATTGGATCTGTGAACAATGCCAGCATTAGGAATCATGTTTTTTGTCTCACCAAAGAGCCACATGTTGCTGGCACTCCTGAAGATTTTGCAACCGCAGAGTATGTCTTCCAAAGGTTCCAGGATTATGGCCTTTCTGCACATTACACAGATTATGATGTGCTTCTCTCCTATCCTTTACACCGTTCCCTTATCCTTAGTGCCCCCACAAAGGAGCCTCTCGTGCTCTCACTGAAAGAGAAGCCTGTGGAAGGAGATGTCTACAGTAGCAATCCAAAGGTGATGCCAACATTTCATGGCTTTTCTCCCTCCGGAAATGTGAGTGCTGAGGTGGTGTATGCTAACTATGGGAGGTTGGAGGATTTCCAGAAGCTGGAAAATTTGGGGATAAATGTGAAAGATGCGATTGTAATTGCCAGGTATGGCTTAATCTATCGAGGAGACATTGTCGAGAATGCAGCCCTAGCTGGGGCAGTTGCTGTTGTTATCTACTCAGACCCTCAAGATTATGCAGCAAACTACACCCAAGGAGTTTACCCATATGGTCGATGGCTGCCTCCCAGTGGCACTCAAAGGGGTTCAGTGTACAAAGGACTGGGTGACCCTCTCACTCCTGGCTGGCCTAGCACTCCTGATGCAGAAAGGATATCACTCACTGACCCTGAGACTATGCTGCCTACCATTCCATCACTGCCCATTTCTGCTGAGGATGCGCTGCCCATACTGGCCTCTTTAAGTGGTCCCACCTCTCCAGCTGAATGGCATGGTGCCTTGGATTTGCCTGAATACAGGGTTGGACGAGGGCCTGGAGCACTCAACTTCTCATTTAGTGTGAGTTATTTCCTTGCTTTGCTACCTTTGTTCAATGTGTGTCAGTAGCCAGCATGTGAGTGCCTCAATTTTAAACTTACTTATTTGTGCATCTAGTTGTGGCATTTCCTCCTTGTCACATTTGTGGTTTCAAGTAGTAATGATTTGCATATTTTTTGTCTATGAGTATTTGTCCTCTCCCAACCTGGCAGTAGATTGCATAAACACTCTTTTGCTGGCTTTGTTGTCTACTCCTGACAGGGAGCACTAAGAATGGAAGTAGTGACCATATAGCCTGGCTTGAAATTGAGTGACTCTCAAGGCTTGAGAGAGGGACTGACCAATGAGGGTTGTATGACTTCTTTTAGGCCAATCAGACTGTGACACAAATACGGAATGTGATTGCTACCATAAAAGGAGCAGAGGAGCCTGATAGGTATTCTGGCGCACTTCTAGTGATAAAGGCCTGCATTGGGTAACATATTGAGCTTCTGCAGGATGAGGATGCAGGAAAGAGTGGATATCTGGAATTCCTTCCTCATGCACAAAAACTTGTCTTTCAGAGTTGTAACAAATAAGGATTTGCGAACATGGTGGGTTTTCACACATGGGTGTTGACTTGTTTGGAATAAGAAACTATTGCTGGCATATATGTTGCTGCTTCTCACAAGCCGATGTTTTATGATGTGTGTGGGGCAGGTACATTATATTAGGAAATCACCGTGATGCTTGGGTTTTTGGGGCTGTGGATCCTCACAGTGGCACAGCATCACTTCTCGAGGTCTAACTGCTCACTGGATGTCTTGTATGTCACTGGGGTTAGTTCGTTTCAGCATGTGTATTTGATTAATCATGCCTCTGGTTGAATTATCTCAGTCATTTTCTTGTGCTGACAATCAAGCCAAGACTTTCTTAAGACATAAGAACCTATGTATCTGACAAGATAAAGAGAAAAGAAGGGAGACATATGCTAAAGCCAGCATAACTGAGAGACTTTACTTGGATAGGTGCCAAGTTTTACATTATTCAGATGGTACAACTTCTCCCATTGAAACTAGACCCATGTCTTCCTGGTCATAAATGTGAGGAGCAAACTGTTTTTGCACTAGGCCACTGCTTCATATTGTCTACAAGCATAGGGAGCTGGTCTGACACTGAAGATTTGGGTATGCACAGGTTGCGCAGCGGTTGGGTGAGCTTGTAGTGAAGGGTTGGCAACCAAGAAGAAGTATTGTGCTGTGCAGTTGGGATGCTGAAGAGTATGGTGTGGTCTGTCTGCTGTTCTCCTTCATATGCCTCTCCTGTTTGAGCAGATCTTAAGAGTTTGTGATCTAGGCATACATTGGCTTGAGGCAAAATTACTGCCTGCCCTTTAGTCATCAGTATGTTTGTATTGTATTGTATTAGGGACTAGGTAATGCCATGCACATTGGTTAAGGACTTTTGTTGCTGTTGCATTAATCAAATAGATCTCTCAACCTGTGAAATACCATTGAAAACATAGTCACATCAACATGAACAATGGGTCCCAATAAATGGGACAGTTGAGACAGAAGAACCTCAGCAATAACAGTTTGTATTTGCAGCCAATATGACTGAGGTAACCGGAATGCTGGCCATGCTTTCTCAGGATATTAAGATAATCTGTGCCCACAGTTGATGCTCAAACAGCATGAAAGCCAAAGGTTGAACCATTGTGCACAAACGGAGGAGAACAGAAAACAAGTGATGAGGTGAGGTGGATGCAGGTGGGATCTACAGAGTGGGTGGAGCAAAATATTGACCTTTTAGGCATAAATGCAGTTGCATATCTGAATCTAGATGCTTGTGTGATTGGTCCGGGATTCTCTGCTGGAGCTTCACCACAACTTGATGGCCTTCTGCAGGAGGTTACTAAGCAGGTCAGCTTTGTGATTCCACTTGGTGATGTGCTACTGCTTACAATTCTTGTCAGACTCCAGATTTTGGGACTGCTTGCATTTACATAGCATCACACAATTTTCTTGGGATGTTGTATTAGTAGCAACCCCACTCTGCATGTCAATAATGACAGCCAGATAATGAGGGAGGGGGGAGGTTGTGGATGACAGGTGAAGGATCCTGACTCAGTGGATGACACTGTGTTCGAAGCATGGATTGCTTCTGGCAAGGGCTCTGCACCTTTGGTACAGTCTTTACCTTACTTCTCTGCAGCATGTATAACTTAACTTTCATCCACTGTCCATCAAGTTCAGGGCTTTCCAGGGAAGTCACCCTGAATGATGGTGTCCATTCCAATTTTCAAGTGCATGATCTTTTTCTTTTTTCTTGCTGGGTTCATGTTGAACCAGGGGAGTTGCTCAGGAGTTGGTTCTCATAATTAGTGCTTACAAGCTGATGAGGAATTTGGGTGTAGATTGGCAGGTTGGGTGGAGGACTTACGGATTTTGCAGCCTTCTTGCAACATGCAGGGGTGCCAGCTCTTGACTTAGAATTTGGTGGTGGTAAGGGTCAAAACCTGTCAGATCAAAAAGTTTTCATTACTTCTTGTGAATGGCTGGATTTTTTTTGGTATAGTTCTAGCTGCAATTGTTCTAAGGTCTGTTAGGGATTTTAGAAGGATCCAAATCCAAGTGGAGGGATAATTGTAAAGGCTGGGAGACACTTTCATACTGTTTGGAGCTAGGGCTGGACTTGCAGGCTAAGGTTAAGATGATGGCCATGGTGAAACTTGTTGTCATAACAAGGCTCTTGTGAAAGTCTTGTGTCTTTGATCATTCTTCATTGGGCAATCACATTATCAGCTTAAGGGTTAGGAGGCTCGATACAGTGCACCTTCTTCTCAAACCAAGGCTCCCATAACATTGTTTGCTTGGGGGTTGATTGGGGATCAATTTGTCTAGATGATAATCCAATGTATCACTCTGTATATGATAACTTCAACTGGGTGGAGAAATTTGGAGACCCATTGTTTCATCGCCATGTTGCTGGTACTTCATCCTTCCATGTTGATTTTCTTCCTTCTCTGAATGAGCAGTACTACTGAAGTTAGAAAGCTTGCTTGAATACACAATCTCTGGTTGTGCATTGAAAGGTTCATTGTTAGGAGTAGGATGGTTGACTTTTCTGTCCCACTAGATAGAAGAGTAGATAGCACAATGTTTTGCTTGTGGATATTTGAGTTTCCAGCTCAAGGTAATATTTCCTTCGCTTGCAGTTACAAGATTGTTGGGTCTATTGGCAATGCGGTTATCTAGTGATGCAGTGCTGCCCTTAGACTACATAACATATGCAACAGAGCTGCAGGTAATTGCAATCATCTGCAAAAACTGATTGCACGAACTCACTGGGTTTTGCTACCCACACTCTGTAACCCAAGAGTTCGAAGCAGCAAAATTACATGTACTGAAATGAACATGACTTGGTGATTTTGAATTCAATTGTTTACTTTGTGATCTATGTAGTCCTATGCCATGCAAGTGCAAACACAGCTGGCTCAATGCAAGGCTCCCAGTGTGTCAGTTAACCCTCTTATATCAGCAATCTCAAGTATGAAAGAAGCAGCCATTCAAATAAAGCAACAAGCAAAGGTGCATTTGCTATTGCCATGTTTTCATGTCATTTTCAAAGTACTTGTTGTCTGTGTGCTCACCCACTGAGGGTAAACTTTTGCATTCTCTGCCTCCAAACTTTATTCCTTCCTATACACAAGACCAAGCCTGGGTTGCACAGTTTGGAACAATTATCTGAGTGGGGACAATCACAGGTTTTTTATGTCCCATTGGGCAGCTTAATGAAGTTGAATGGGTGTCAAAGGGAGAGTATGCAGAAGCACAGCAACCTCAAGGCTCACTTTCACCCTCAGCAGTACTGCGAAGGAGATTTGTTAATGACCGCTTGCTACAGGCAGAGCGAGCTTTCCTTGATGATAAGGGGCTCACTGGAATTGGACAATCTTGGTACAAGCATCTGGTATGCATGGATATGGTTCACATGTCATGTAATGCAATTCCCCATATTTGAAGAGAATCGAGTGCTTGAGAGACTGGAAAGAATTTCCTGACTCTGAGTTTGTGGGCTATCCAAGAATTGCCTTATTTGTAGAACAGAAAGTGGGTCCTACTTTATACTGTAGGAAACATCAACTGAACCCATGATGTATTTGCCACATGAGATCCCTTCATCCATCAGTCGTACTGTGGCAGGTGTATGGTCCTGTGAGGGAGAATGTCTATGGAACTTATGGAACAACAGCATTTCCAGGCATCCAGACTGCCCTTGCTCAAGCTCTGGCTGAAAGTAACGAGCATGATAATGATGCAAAAAGGCGACAATGGGCAGCAGTGCAGCATGAGATATGGCGAGTTGCACGCGTGGTTGAACGGTCTGCCCTTGTTTTGCAAGGCTCACTAACATGAAGGCAGGTGTGGAGTCCCAACCGAATTTTTATTGGAAAAAGTTGGGTCTATGAGAAAATAAATTTGCCCAAAATGTCACACTCTAGGGTATCAAAGGAATGAGACCAATGACAAACTTTGGACCCAAAAAATGATAATGTTCCAACTGATAAAACCTCTGTAAGTTGCTTAATTAAAGACCTCCAAAGGTCATAAAGAACCACCTGATTTTTTCTAGTGCATTTTGGGGATGTTCACCCTGCTGAAGATGTCACCAGAACTTCTGAAATCCCAAATGTTCCTGCCAGGCTGTCAACTAGGCCGTCCAGATTTCGGAAGTTCCTGTTTTAAAGAAAAGACCCTTAAAAAAATCAGGCAGTTCTTTATGCATGTGAAGGGTGTAGCTTTAGACCCTTCTGGATTTTTGGCCCCTCCACTTGGCCTACTGTCCTTCTGATGCAAGCCTCAAATCCAGTAGGGTCTAAAGCTAGAGCCCTCTCCTGTACAAACAACCGTTGCACACTAATCCTTCAAATCATTATGAGCCTTATCTAATGTTAACTTGAAATTAATTTTTAAACAACTATTGATTATCTTGTTTTTTTGCTTAAGTTATTTCCAAATTGTATTATATATATGCTCATTGCTAAGCTTACCTTTGACCACCTTTCATTTGGGATGCTTACTACAATCTGTTTTGATGTTACAACTATCTGGATCTAGGAGCTTCAATGACATTTAATGAATGCACTCCTTTCTTATGTGGTTTTGATTTCAGGCTTGGATGGTTTTCTGGCTGTGGCAGATTCAAGATCCACAATGCAGGCTTCATTTGTCCCCCTTGTGGAAAGGGAGGAGGAAGATTGAGAAGGTGGCTCCAAATCTTCCACCTCTAACAAAGGAAATCACTCTTCCTCGAGCAATGTTGGACAATGATCAAGAGTTTTTCTTTCCCCCAAGAGTCATGAATCACCTTGTAATCTTGTGCCCTATTTTTCTTGTTAGTTTAGAAGCTTGATGTATTTATTTTGTTTTATAAGTTTATAATTCAAATTCAATTGCATTACTTATAGTTTTAGAAGGGGATTTTCATTGCTCGGAAAACCAATTTCCACTTAATCTTTAATTGTGCTAAAGGGCAATTGTGTGCAACTTGCTTTTAGATGTCACAAGTAAAATGCATGTATGTTTTGTGTGTGGGGACCATAAGTAGACTTCCAACTTCTATTTTTGTTGAGAATGGTGAGGATTCCTTCAATGCACCTATAGTATAAGATGAGGTTTTATTTAAGGTGTTTAATCCTTGGTGCAAATGCTAGTAGAATTGAATTGTGATACCCTTAATATTGTATAAAATATGGATAATTGTGGTGTTTTTTTATTGGTTTGACCTTCCAAAAGCTTCCCAAAAAGTACCTGGCCTTGGTTCTTTTGCCACTTGGTACTCCAATTCATACAAACAACTGTCCTGGGTCTTTTCATTTTCTTGCAGCACAAACTTCAAAGTCTTTAAGCTTTTGTATTTTGTACCTTCAACTATTGCTTTCCTCCATGGTGAAATTTCTAAGATTTTCTTTGAGTTTTTAAGTGTTGGTAAAAAAACAATTGTGCTAGAGACTTGTTGCTAAAACAGTAAAAGTCTAGCCCCCTTCCTTTGAACTTTGTTAGCTCATTCTTTCTGGATCTTTATTTTCTTTTAATTAATTTTGTGTGAGTGCCACCAAACTTTGCTCAAGATATTCACCATTGTTTCCCAACAGAGAACTCAAACTACTTAAACATGGGTAAGTTATGGAAGAGTGAGAAAATCAAGCTTGAGGAAAATGGTACAGAGAGGTACTTATCCACCAGATGAATTGCATGAATTGGAGCCACCTCCAATTTCCATGATATGGATTAAACTGAACTTGAGCTTTTCTTTACTAATGGAACTAGATCTTGTGAAAGCAAAAGCTGAAGTGCTCAAAACAAGCCAGTCAGTCAGGATGTGTGAGCAAGTCTTGTTCTCAGCGAAATGTAGCACAAAATTCAATAGTGGGAAATGAGGCTACTGCCTAGAAACCTTAACAGGTCGCTCTTGTCACTTTTGCCACTCTCGCTAAACTCTAAACCCCTCGTTGCGCAAAGAGCCGCCAATTTTTTCCCTTTGTTTTTTGAACGTGATTATATGGTAGAAGAGAGCACAATGCTTTTCATGATTTGGAAGGCACTCTGGCAAGCTGTCAGAGTGCCTTCCATTCCATTCCATGTAGGAGAAGTGTTTAGACCGTTTGAGGAATGGAGGCTCCCCCACCACAAGAATGTCAATAGGCCAAGTGGAGGGGCCGAAATTACCAGAAGGGTCTAAAGGGTAAGAAATGGCGCAATTTCTTTCCCCAGATTTGTGCTTTTCGCATCTTTTTGCCATCATTTTTTCACTGCTAATCCGAAAGTTGCAAATTCAGATTTTCCTTGACAATTTTTACGAGCTTGTCACAAAGATTTCATAGACGATTTTCGTACAAAATCTCGAGAATCTTGTACAAAACAGCATAGTTTTTGAAATTGGCAGTTGGATGGGGTTGTAATATCTGAATGATTCTTGCTAAGGGAATTGTGTTTCATGAGTCCCTCAGACATGTGCATAAAATCACTAGATCAAAGTGCCAGGCCTGTTGCCAAAACTGCATTTTGCACCACAAAGTTAGACTAGCTGTGTGATTCGTGTGGGTTGTGTACTAGTATTGTTCTTTGCGTCCAGATATTGGTCAAGAAATTTCAGCTAGAAAATTTCCTCTACTACAGTAGTAGTTTTTTCTCTGACAGCAAACAAAGGCCCACCTCCCCCACATAAGAAATTCCAACTCCAGAAATGCATGAGTCTTTAAGATTCAACATAAAAATATTATGAAAATATTTGCACATCTTTTCCATTTCAGGCATATTTCGGGAAGCTCTTTTGGGTGAATTTCTTTCACACTTTTGTTTTGTTTCCAGCAGACTTGGGGGGAGGTTTTTGGCCCTTTACACTTTTATTTTTGTGTTCCAAGCATACTTAGTGGCTTCTTTGGAAGCAAGACTCTCTCTCATCTTTTTGGGTTTGGGTATGGTAATTTGGGAGGGCATCTTTCAAGGGCACATTTGAGGAATGCTTATGGACAATTTTCAAAAAGACCTTAACCAAAAACCACATTTCTGAAGCTTCTTAAATTTTATCCTTGTTAGCCTTCATAAAAAAATTTGAAGTTCAACAAATTTAGGGCTTGTGTTATGGACTATCTATGGTGGCTTTTAGGGTTTAAGGAGATATATAAGTAACCTCTTTCAATTTTCGTTTCTTTTTCTTTTTTCTTTTTTTCATTTGTGGGAGCTCTATTTTGCTTTTCATTTGATTTAGCTTGGGCTTAGTCATATGTTGTTTATTTATCTATGGTTTTTTATGTTCTGTTTTCATTTTGATTTTTGATGTTTTAGGGTTTAGGTGGTTAAGTTAGCTTGGTTACTTTTAGGGTTTGGGGTTTTGTGGGGCTATTTGTAGGGTTTTGGAAGTTTGGGGTTATTTTAAGGTTAGGGTTTTTTTGAGTTGTTTTAGGGTTTGGTGGGTTTAAGGCTATTTCTAGGGTTTGGGGTATTCTTGAGCTGATTTTTGGGTTTGGGATTTTAGGGCTATTTCTAGGGTTTGGGTTTCAGGTGGGTTGCTTTTAGGGTTTGGGGGAGTTTAGGATATTTCATAGGTGTAGGGTTTTCTTGGGCTGTTTTCAGGGTTTGGGGGAGGTTAAGGTTATTTCTAGAGTTTGGGGTTTTCTTGGGATGTTTTTACGGTTTGGAGATATTGGGATTGTTTTAGGTCCATGGCATCATTTGATAGTGATGTTTTAGTGGACATGGGTGATTTTGAAAGTTCATCGTATAGAAGTGATGAAGGAATTATTTCAAAGGACGCAAAAGTTCCATCATATGATGTTTACAATTGTGGTTGTTGGCACTAACACATTGGATCCATTCAACTCAATGAACTAGATTTGAGTGCAAGCCAATCAATCAACCATGAAATGGATGTTCATGAAATGGATGTTCAAGATATGTTTGACAAAAATGTGAACCACTCCAAGTTTGTTCAAAACCTTAACAAATTTCAGTTTGTTAAAGTTTGAAGATTTTTGTGTTTTGGCAATACCCACCATCTAGGCCCATGTGAGAACCACCAATGAGGCTCACATTGTGCATAGGTGACCAATTAAGCTCACCTTAAAGCAACATTTGCTCCAATTCATCTTATACATGAAATATGACAATGTAATCATGTATGATCTCATCATGTGGAATTGGAACAAGTTTGTTATATGCGATGATGTAGTTTTCATTGCCTCCTACATGAATGAGGCAATTGGCAACAAGGTTTGATGGCTAAATTAGGAGGAGCACGCAATTCTTGCCCAACATATACCTTAGTTCCAAGGGCGAATTGGAGTCATTGATGTGACTCTCATTGAATGAATAAACCTTGGAACAATCTCGTTTATCAATCTTGGTTCAATGGGTGGAAGAAGATGTACTACATGTCAACCATCGTGGATTGTTCATCTATTTGGATTCATGATATATAGGTTCATTCGACAATGTTAGCATCTTGCATGAATATGAATTGTATAAGAACTAACGATAGTTTTTTGTACACATAGATGAATACTTTGAATACTTGTGCTATGCAAGTTATTTGGGGGCACTCATTATGTGCTAGCTTGGGAGGCTCAATCTTGCTCTTATGCATGACCTAGATGCAATTAATGCTTTCAACAAAATGCATGCAAGTTGTAAAGTTAGGGTGGAATGGGGGATTGGGGGGCTAAAGTGCAAGTGGATGAAATTAATGAAAATATTTAATTCCAAAAAAGGCAAGTACACTCATTTTTTTCTTGCATCAATTATTTTAATTAACTATCTACATATGGATTTCACATATGAAGTCATTGGCAACCAAATTCAAGACCTAGTTGACTACATCTAGGATGAAAATTTTTACAAGTCTAGCAATTCTTTAACCTTAGCTTTAAAATTTACATTTGTCAAAACTTTCATATTTCTAGCTACCTTCAAACTGGCAAATCTAACTTGCTTTTTTTTCTATATGTTAATTTCCATCTTTGCTGTGATCATGCATTTTTGGTCATCATTGTTCATTTGCATCTCCCATGCCATGGTGGCAAAGCTATTAGATTACACCTGCAACACTTTTAATTTTTGTCTTCAAGGTGCCACTTGACATGTTGGTGAATGTAGGCCCAAAGGTAGATGAAAAGAAGTGCCACATATTTTTTTGTGAACCAAATGTTTTTTCTAGATATTTAGATTTATTGTCATTTTGTCTTTTTGTTATTTAAGCATGTCAAAGATCAAAACCTTGAACTAGCAATTCTTCAGGGTCATTTTGTGACAACATCATGTGAAATATAAAATAATGCAAAGAATAAAAAGGAATATTTATTACAAATTGTTGTCAATTTTCATTTGAAAAACTATTACAAACTTAATGGAATGTCACACAATTTGTGCTACAAAATTGCACGAATGATGTGATAAGAACATGACATAGAAATAATGGAACCTCGCTGTTGTTTTGTTACAAAACACCATGTGAAATATGAAATAACATTTTTTAAATGAATAAAATCTCACAAAATACCAAATACAAATTGTTGTCAATTGTCATTTGAAAATTGTTGCAAACATAGTGAAATTTCACTCAATTTGTGTAGCAACATTGCATGAATGATATGACAAGAACACATTGACATAAAAATAGTGGAACTTCATGGTCATCCCATTACAAAACACCATGTGGAATATGAAACCTTCACAAGATAAAAGGAGAATTGTCACACAATATGAAATATAAATTGTTATAAATTTTCACTTGAAAAAATGTTAGAGACTTGATGGATGGCACATATTTTTTGTGTTGCAAAATTGGATGAACGATATGACAAAAACATGACACAAAAAATGGAACCTCACATTAATTATGTTACAAAATGCCATGTCACAAATCTGTTGAATTTTTTTCAGAACGGTGTAGTGAATTAGCTCATATTGAATCAATTTTCACTGAAATCTTGCCATACATGTGCATATGGGTAACATGCTGGAAATTGAAATTGAAAATTGAAAATTTCCAGTTAAATACTCTTAAGCAAAATGCAATGTTCTTCATTTGATTTGGATTTGTATTTGACTTATGGGTCTCCCAGTCTTAGGGAGTAACAAATATATGCCTGGCAGAATCTCTACATACATGAGAGATCAAACTTTAATCAAATTCTATATGTTAGAATGATTGGGTATGTTTATCCTCTTGACGGTTTCTTATGAAGTTTGCTTGGATAGTTTTTTGTCATAGAAATACTCAGATGCACTAGAGAGATATGTTGGCGGAAGTTCTTCTCCAATCCTTCTTTGCAGTGGAAGTTATCACTGTTTGAAGAAGTAGCGTACATAACATGAAAACAACTGAAGGGTGAACAACTGGTACATTGTTCTAGGTTGTTAGTTCTGTGAGGATCGGTGGGTCACACAGTTGATCAGCACGATTTAGATTTCTGCTTGTACTTAAGTACAAGGTTTGCCGATGCATTCTGGCTGGCTCAAGGTCAATTTGAAATCTTCCATGGGTGGTACGAGAGCTGGTGCCAATGGCACCAGAGATTTTTACAGCTAACTTTTTCTGATGGAAACATAAAGCTGCAAGATATCATGTTTAAAGCCAGGCAATATGAAAACACAATATGCAGCTCTTTCAGCAAATGCAAAGAGAAGTCATCATTCCCAACAGGCTTGTTTTTAGTTGCACATCACAAAGAAACTGAAGATGGCACATGTATCCCTATACCCTAATCACAATTTTATACAAAACAAGGGGTGTGTCACACTGTGGCCATACCATTTACAATAAAAAGTATCTTAAGAAGGCAAAAGAAGAAGAATTATGGAAACTCAAATATTTCACCATGCAAAAATATAATCTTCAAAAAATCCTCTAAAAGAAACCAAAATCCTTCAAGATATTAGAACTCTATAAATAATCTCAAGTTTCAACACAAGCCCAAATTTCATCTTTCAAAAATGCTCGAATGAAAATAGACCTATTATTACCTAGGGGCCAAAATCGCTTAAGCTACTACACTCTATAATTACTCTAAACACAACATCCTTACCTTGGTAGGCAAGGCCAATGAAGAGCACTAAGCAAAAATACTAACAATCATTGGGTAGATTTCAATGATGGTTTGCTATGTAGGCCCATGCCTGCTATTGATGCTGATATCAACATTGGTATCAAGGACCCTACCAGCCTTCTACCAGTACCAGCATGGTAAGGACTAGTTTTGGGCAGTTTTTAGAATGAGGGATAGATACCCACTGGTTATCAAACTGGGGTGTATACCCCACTTACCTGCTGGTTCTCAAACTATTCAAAGAAATAGTTTTGGTATGCAACTGTGATTCTCCCCCAAAAAAAAAAGTCAAAGAACTGGCCAGAGAACCTCCGGTTCTTTTCCGGTTCTTTCCTGAAAATCATCAATTAAGCTCTTGAAATAGCCAGAACCGCTGGTTCTTTGCTTCAAACATTTAAAGAACCGGAACCGGCAGTTCTCTGATTCTGGAATATATAAAGAACCCAGAACTGGTGGTTCTTTAAAAATTCAAATTAAGAACCACTAGTTGCAATACTAGGTGTGTACATACCAACCAAAGAGACAATCTTGGACACAATATCAGGACCATGCGGGTATGTTCAAAAGTTGATACCAGACAAACACTGGTATACCTATTAAAAAAACATTACAAGTATTTAGTCAATTCTGGAATAAATTGTTAATTTTGATTTTTTTTTATAAACTAATGGATAGGATCAAGTTTTCTATTAAATTTGAATCAAAACGTTATTCACATTTGTTAGTGAAGCCAAACATTATTATTATTTATTGTCGCAAAATCAAAGTTTCTTTTTATTTTTCAACTTCCCAAACGATCAATTGTTAATTATGAACTTTTCAAAAGTACAAAAATTAACTACATCATTAAACAACTACTACTACTATAATTTAACTAAATTCTTCAAGTTCTATCCAATCCACATCAAACCATGTGTTGGTAGTTTATTATTATGTACTAATGTGAGTAGGTATTAGAATTTGGCTCCTTCCATGGCATGAATAAAATAAGTGATATTAATTTAATAGGTAAACTTGCATGCAAACACATGAGTACAACCTCCAAAGTTATGGTTGGAGCTAGCTGGGTGATATTGAATTGCAATCCAAGCAACAAAGTCTTGCATGTGTGCTTGAATTACATGTGCCATTGCTGCAATTGGATGCATTGTTTACAAAAGGGGGGGAATCTAAGGGCATGCATGCATGCATACAAACAAAACAATTTGCAATTCTGAAGTAACACTATGTTTAATGTGGAATTTGACCCTTGGATGTGCATGATTTTCAAAGAGGGTATATATGTACATGATTGGTATTTGAATGGTTGGTGTAGTGGTCATAGACCAAATCTTAGAAGGGTTGTGATAGGGTGAACTATGACCTTTAAAAACATCACGTTTAACACTTGCTTGAGGTTTCCAAGAATTAGAATCTCTTCCCTATGTCATATGTGGCCTGGCAAATTTTTTGGTTATATAAGTATTAGTGAATGGAGGGTGGAAAGAACAACCTTTCAATATAAAAAATGAGTATTTTTCACTTATATTAGACTGCTTATGTTCTCAGATCCTTCAAGTTTTATTTTCATGTCATCATGCAATGTTGTTTTGTTCCTCCTTTTTGCCATTGCTAACAATTGGTTATTTCCTAGCAAGAGTTTTTTAGGTGGCTAAATTCTTTCCAAAGTGGCTAAAAATTGTGTTTTCTGGGCCTTCTAGTCACCAATTTTTTTTAATTGTAAACAAAAATTCCTACAAAACCATCAGATTTTTCTGTCAGGTTCTAGAATATTGCCGAAAATTTTGAAGAATGCTTTAATTATTTTTTTCCTATTTTGTTTGTAGCCAAATATGGCTAAACTGCCTTCTGGATGACCACCACTTCAGCTACATCACCAAAAATGAAAAGAAAACCCTGTTTCTGAGGCTTATGAAAAGAGGAACATGAGACTTGGAGTAAAGACTCCTACTTGAAGTCAAAATCTGTATTAAACACTTGTCATTATGGTTGTCAATTCATAGTCTATGCAAATTAGTTCAAGATTGTCAAATCCGATCAAAATTTGGGCAATTCAAGGAACGCACCCCATCAGGTAATTGATGGAATAGGACTTAAATGAAAAACTGTAGAATATGACTATAAAACATGAGTGCTTAATGGTTTCCTTCCAAACAAGTTGGTCCTTAATGCAGATTCTATGGGTCAAACTTTTAGTTAAGGAGGTTTTGCACTTGCTTTAATTGCTAAATCAAACTCAATCTTACACATTTTTTCACATCTAAATCCTAGAAATAAATGATATTGCACTGAAGTAATGGTGCACAACACATTCATGCACCATGGTCCATATGGTAATGTGGGGAGGGGGGAGATCCTTCCTTGCAGATGTGGGGGTCACAACCACATCTTCATTTTGTTAGGCTATTAAACTACATGCAATAACAATAGAAGAACCCACTTGTGAAATCAGGGTATTTACCTGTGTAATGAAAAGGTTTCCAACTAGTCATGTAATGCTTCAGCTACCCTAGTACCTGGGCCAATTTGGTAGTTCATTGTCAAATATTTAATTATTTTTGAAAAACTCAATTACTTAGATATCCCTTTTTAATTGTTTAAAATAAGATAATTATTACTTAATTATGTTTATGTTCAACAAATTTTGAGATATTATTTAGCAAATTGACAAAAGTTGAATATTAATTTAAGCCCTCCAAGCGTGGACATAGGAACAATTGCCATACACCTACCACCTTAATTCCAAATAAGTTTCACCCTACAACCAATGATAAAAATCTTCATATATTGTCAAAATCCATCTATTCATTGAACATTTATAAATTGTGTACCAACCACGTTCCCCATGTAATAATGTTCACATTTCATCAACGGTTCAAAAATTTGTTTAGATTTAGGGCTTTAGATCAATGGCAATCAAGTTTGTAATGTTTACGATAACTTAAAATTCAAACATAGATGGGCACTATCACCACAAGCTTCCATTCTTCCTCTATTGTTGCATCTGCTACGACAATAATGTTCTTGTTGGTGGCCTTGGTGATGTTAATCTTACTTTCTACTAATCAAATATTTAAGATTAACTTTCTATTGATCAAGTATTTAATAGGTAGCAACCCCCCCCCCTCCCCCCAACCCCCCAACTACGTTGGCCCCGGTGATGTTCATCTCCTCCTTCTAATTAGTTGGTTGTTACACCCCTCACAAGCATCACTATGTGTGGTGTAGGTCATGCCCTGTGTGGTGATCCTTTTGATTAATTATCAATTGTTGTTGGCCTTGGTGATGTTCGTCTCCTCCTTTTGCTTGTCGGTCCTAGTTCAAATCATCTCCTCCTCTTACTTGCCAATCTTAGTTTAGTTCACCTCCTCCTCTTGTTTGTCAGTTCTAGCTTAATTTGTTTCCTCTTCTTATAACTTGTTGACCCTGGTTTAGTTTGTCTTCTCTTTTTTCCTCCTTCTAATAAGTTCATTTCCTCCTTTTTCTTGACAACCTTGGTTCAATTTGTCTCTTCCTTCTAATCAATTCATCTTTTCCTCTTGTTTGTTGGCCCTAATTCAGTTCATCTTTTCCTTTTGATCAATCTAGTTGTAGCTTGTCGACCTTAGTTCAATTCATGTCCTCTTCTTGCAACTTGTTAACCTTGGTTCAAATTGTCTTCTCCTTTTGTATCTTGCCAAACTTGGTTTAGTTCATCTCCTCTTTCTAACTAGTTTTTGCTAACCATGTTTGTTTCTTCTTCTAATCAATTCTTGTTTGCAATTGTCCCTAGTGATTTTTGTCTCCTCCTTTTGATTAATTCATCTCCTCCTTTTCGTTGTTGACCCTAGTTCAATTTCTCTCTTCCTTTTATAGCTTGTCGGCCCTAATTTAGTTCATCTCCTCCTTACCAGTTTTTGGTAGCCATGTTCATATTCTCTTCTGATTCAATTCTCACTTGATGTCCCTAGTGATGTTCGTCTCCTCCTTTTGATTAATCTTTTCCTTTTGGTTGCCAACCCTATTATAATTCGTCTTTTTTTTTTATTAGTTCTTGCTTATCAACCTTGGATTAAATCATTTCTTCTTTCTAATCAGTTTTTGTTTGTTGCCCCCCTTAATGTTCATCTCCTCCTTCTAATTAGATCTTGTTTGCTACCCCCCTTAATGTTTGTCTCCCCCTTTGATCAATTCTTGCTTGTCAACCCTAGTGATGTTTGTTTGTTTCTTTTGATCAATAGGTTGTTACCTTTCACAAACATCATTCTATGTGGTGCAGGTCACATTCTATGTGGTGATCTCTTCTTTTTTATCAATCATCAAATTTGTTGGCCTTGATCATTTTCATCTTTTCCTCTCTTTGATCAATTCTTATTTCTTGGCCCATGGTGATGTTCATCTCCCCCTTTGATCTTTTTAATACAATGTGGTTCATCACCTTGTGATGTGCATTTCCTTTAATCCACCCCCCTATTTCTATTTTTTAATAAAGACAAGTTTTGTTGTGTCTAGCTGGAACATGTCCAACAACTTGCTTTTATTTTAGTAGCCCTTTGAGTTTGGGTAGTGGCACCAAGGTTGACACCTCTATACCCATATGGGCTACCTCATAGCCCTATTGCGAAATTGTCATGAAATTAATCCCCAACATCCTTAATTGCAATTAGAGACCAAGCTTGAATGAAAGTTGCCCTTGTTTGTTTTTCAATGGACCTTTGAGTTGCCCACTTAGTAATAGTCAAGGTTTTAATTGCCTTTTTGGTCCATTTTTCTTCCCTTTTTTTCACTTACATTTTTTAATATCATCTATTACTGCCTTAGCCATTGCTTTTGATTACATAATGTTCAAGTACTCTTCAAAAATGACTACATGTGACATGTTGTGATCAAGTAATGGTTCTTTCTTTCTTGTTTGTTTTGCAGGCAAATGTGGGAGCACTAAAAGGTTGTGAATGGACATGGAATCTTGTGTTGAACTTGGTGGATTCTAGGGGATTTCTAGGTTAACCATTAATGTAGGAATGGTTGAGCACTTGTCTTGGCATTAGTGTTACAATAAGGCTATGAAAGATTTCCACATAGTAATGAGGTTCTTCTAGTATATCTACCTTAGTAGCTATGTTTGTGGTCTCAACTATGGTTGTTATCTTGAAAAGCTTTTCTATAACTAAGTTTTCAACCCATTGCTGATTTTCCTCTCCTTTAAATTTTGAATTGGACTATTTTGCTTCTTCCATGTTTGTAGGTTTTATTGTGTACACTTACGCAAGGCCTAATTTTTCATTCATGGCCTTTGGATTTAATGGCCGAATCCCTATAACCCTGAACCCAGATCTGATATATATTTTTGATAATGATTGGTCCAATGTTGTGTCTATCCATCTAGTTAATGTGACCTTGTTTGGTTCTATGTAATTGTTTCTTATGATAGTTACATCGCTTTCTTTCTTGAATGCAACTTTGAATGGTTTGAAACATGAAACATCCAAAGGGTTGTAAAACATGTGAAGTATGCACGGTAGGGTAACCATGTCTAAGCCAAACTGATGAGCTTGCTCTATTGCCTATATAATAACATGGAATCCATGGCCATCCAAAATTAGTAGGTGACAATTGGTTAAAGAGATCCCACTAGGAACTAACCTTTTGAAAAAGCTTAGAAATTCTTTGAACAAATAGGCTATCATCCGAGCCTTCTTTTGCGTTGCCATACAATGTGCTTGGTTTGCAGTCTTTGATATAATCTTGTTGTAATTTTCCACCTTTGAATATGTAGAATGCTGGTAGAAATCCTTTCACAATATTGGCCCCACAATTCATAATGAACCTTTCCTTGGATTTTGGAATGGTTTTGTAGACTTGTTGTGAACTATGTTTTGCTAGGACTCTAGCCTTTGTTTGTCTACTTGCTTGAATTCCAATTTCATCATTGTTCCATATGTGGTCTACATGGTAGTTATGTTTGTTATATAACAATTGTAAGTTGTTGTTGAATGTTTGGCAAGACTATCGAATTAATCCTTGTGCTTTATATACCTCCAACCTTTTAGCTTGATGAATAGACAAATCTAGATGGTGCAGCTTGAATTCCAAAATGGTGTTGGTATGGTTTGAGTGATTTTTGCTACCTTCAAATTTTGTTAGGTTTGGATATCTTTAAACTATATGCCATTTTTATTTGTTAAAGTTAGAGTACACATTGTAGAACTCTGAGAAATCTTCCCAAACCAAATTGTGGTCTACTGTTGCTATGGAAGTTGTGGGAATAAATCTCAATCCATGTGGAGCAAGAGCTCAATAGAATCTACCCCTTTTTGAGTTGTTAGCTAGAGAATTTGGGAATATAGACTTGGAAACCCAACGGTCCAAAACCTCAATTCCAATATCTTCTTTCAACATTTGTACCTTTGCCTTGCTTTTCAAATTTGATTATAAGCCTTTAATGCTAGTTTTTGCACTTCTATTGCTCTAACTAGTTTTGATTGTAAAACCTTCAATGTTGTTTTTTTGCACTTCTGCTATTATGACTATTATTGATTACAAACCTTCTATGCTAATGTCTTGCACTTTTGTTGTTCTAATTAAATTTGATTACAATCCTTCTATGGCTACTTCTAGCATTGCTATAATGTTATTTACTTTATTTGTCAAGCTTTTTGAACTAGAGCTTAATCTTTCTAGAAAACGTTGGAATGCTATCAAATTTGCTTCTTTTAGAGAGGACATGGTGAGAAAATTGATTTGTAACAAAGAAGAACTATGAATTGTGTTAAAGTTTTCTCAAATGCTTGTGAATGTGTTGAAATGTTTTTGGAGGGAAAATGTGTACACACAATAGGGAGGGAATTTACAAAAAATGAGCTTTAAGAGGTTCATTAATATTCCAATTCTCAATATCCTAAGTTAGGGCTCCTTGTTTGTGGTAATTGATGAGCCCATAATTAAGCTTTGGAACAATATTAAGTTTTGCTTCAATATTGTGATCAATTTCTTCTTTTAAATGGACTTTGTATATGCCCAATGGTAAACAAAGTTTTTACCAATGTTTTGGTTATCCTATATAAAATTGTCCCAAAACATCCCTAACATTAAACAAAAAGAAACCCCCTTCCCTACCTTCCTCTAATTTAATGAACGCCCAACCTCCCAATATTACACAAAACATTTACAAATGTACTTGTTCATTAAGTTGAAAATTTGAATCCCAACAACCCAAATACTAAACAATAGCAAACCCCTTGTGTTCACAAGTCCATAGTTTGTAAGTAATTTTACTTTTTATTGTGTTCACAAAACCTCTCATTAATAAATGCAAAAGCATCTATATGTGATCAGTTTGACACACATTAATGAACACAAAAGGAAACACTACGGTCATTTTTCTTCAAACTGATGAATGCATCAATTTCATACCAAATGTTCAGTCATAGATAATTAATTGTGCAAAAAACAATCAGGGCGAATTTTGTCAAGGCCTTCACTTGAACTAATGGGGTGTTGGGCATGTTTATGATAATCACATTTTTTCAGCACAGTTACAACTCAACAATGGAAAGCCACTGTCCATGCAATAAGAAACAAGGCATTATGTCAGTGGGTTTCCATTAGGCTGTTATTATCACAACACATTGTGTATAAACTCTGATCAACTGCAGCCTAAAGGAAAGAAACCCTTCTTGCTGATACAGCATGAAATTACCAAACACAATTGCTGGTTGAACATGGGGATGTTTTGCAAGATGGAATGTTGTCTTGTGAGGTTATTAGGGCTGTACTATGAGAAGAAGGAGGAATGTTCCACTCAATCATTCTTAGTTGGCAAACTAAGTGTTAACATTTGCTTTTCAGGTATCTATAAGTTCATGGCCTGACAGGTAGTAATGATCCACCCCTGGCATTGCTTACTCCTCACACATTGCATGGGCATTGTGTGCATTGGCGACCCTGGCAAAGCCCATGTGATGTGTGAGTGGCTGAATCTGGCACAAAAGCACCCCTCACAGCCTTTGTTGGCTGCATGCACCCAAGGAGAAGAAGAGACTTTCACATCTGTGTGTAGGATTTTGAGATACAAATTCTTTGCTTGAAATTGGAGGAGCCAATATGTGAATGGCAGCTGGAGAGTGAAGCTGTACTCTTAGGGGGTGTTCTAGAAAGGAATGTGTGAGTTGCAGCTGCAAATGTCAGCTGTAGTCACTAGGGTGCTTCTTTTGATTAAATTAATTTTGGAATTAAATTACTTGACCATGTTACACAGTTCTATCATCCCTCATGATTTTGTTTGAATTCAAATTTGGCGAAATCTTCTTATGGATTGATCAACACTTTAGCTACATAGAAAATTTGAAAGAAAACACTCTTATGGATATGATATGAAAACTAGTTTTCTTATAAATATGTTTTGAATGGCTTTAGGATTAAAAAATCAGCTATGGAAACAGGTGATTGCCATGCAATTTCCAAAGGAAGAAATGGTGTGGTGGTTGAGGGTTTGTGTCTTTGTGGAAGTATTTATTAAATAGCTCAGGACACTAGCTCATGTAATGAAGATCTACTATTTCCACTAGTAACAACAAGAAGCAGTGAAGGCATGTGAGGGCTATAAATATTGGTCCAGAGCTATAAATTTATTATTTACTAATAACAACAAGTTGCAAATTATTACTAACTTCAGGTGAAATCAAAAAGCCACAAAAAATGTCAGTTCATCAAAGACTCAACTGGTAGGGGGAGTTAGTCTCCCACAAATGCAACTATTTATCCCAATTTCCAATAAAGAAAAAGACATGATCTTAATACTTTTTCCCCTTACATACCATGTAGTGTAGGTTCCTGATCTCACCCCCCATTAAACTTCTGAAGTCAAGCTATTTATGGCCTACAAGTGAGGTGAGGAAACAATAAATGGGGCTAAAGTCAATGGGTATGTAATTAAAAGCCTAAGTTTACCTTAAATAATTGTGAATTTCATTCATTATTTCGTGGGAGGGGTAGCAAATACAGTAAATGACCTCTATTAAGTTCACATGCTTTAAAGTTTCTCTGGTGGAACAGGGTTTCTTTTAAGGATTCTGTGATGTAGTCAAAGTGGCGATCATCCAAGACAAATAATTTAGCCAAATTTTGGCTATATACTATATATGAAAGTTTTTTATAAAAAAATCCTTCTATATTCTTGGCTATACCACAAGTGTAGGCTCCACAAGGGTTCTCTTTGCAGAGGAGAAGGGTTGGAAAAGGGTTTATCTTTAGATCCTTGTGCAATTTCAGGCACCCTGGTGAGGTGTACAGGCCCGAGTGCAGGGCCGTCAAAAATTGCTAAAGGGTATGAAGAGAGAGACCCTTCTTCCCCTGCATAAAGAACCTACAAATTGTGATTGTTCCTTCAAGAATCTATGATTGGTTTCTCACAAAAGATGCATGGTGAGGAGCTATGAGGCTTGAAGTGAATTTTGCAGTTTGGAACTAGATTTGAACCTTCGGGGAGGCTGGAATTTGAAGGGATTAACAATGCTACTTATGGTGAAAAGTAAAATATAACACAAATGCTGAAAATCTTCATATCTATTAAGGAAGTGGAAGTGGGATTGTTTTGTTTTGTCATGTTGAGATCTCCCAAAACAAGGGACCTTGTCATGTGTGCATGGTACTGTTTGAAAACCCTCCCCAACTAGGGATGAACTGAGCTGATTTTCTATACGTATTTTAGACCTGCAATTCAGGAGTTATGCAAATTTGAGTAATTTCATCATTGGAATTCCTTAAAATCAAAATAAATTTTTTACGGAAATTGATGGTGTGTTCTTGCCAATTTGTTGTTGGGACGAAGACGGTCAGGTTGCTACAAAAAATTTAAGGTACTGTGCCAGATTATGCATACAATTTTCCTCCATAGTCACGAACTTGAAAGCATAATTCTATCGTATATATAATACCGTTGTTATATTGTTTGATTTATTGGCATTGCCTACCAATGCAAGGATATTGTGTTTAGATTAAGTATAGAGTTCTAATAGAGCTTAAGGATTTTGGCCCCTAGGTAACAGGTCTATTTTTATATGAGGATTTCTGAAAGATGATATTTTGGCTTGTGATGAAACTTGAGATTATTTATAGAGTTCTAATATCTTGAAGGTGTTTGGTTTCTTTTAAAGGAGTTTTTTGAAGATTATATATTTTTGCATGGTGAAATATTTGAATTTCCATAATTCTTCTTTTGCCTTAAGATACTTTTTAATGTAAATGGCGAGGCCACATGTGACACACCCCTTCTTGTATTGTGTGCTTAATTGTGTTATTGTAGATATGCTTGCGCAGGTGTGCTTGCGTCACTCACTTGAAAGACCCCAACAGGTTTAAAGAAAGGCAGATTACAAGATGGCCAAAAGTCTGTTCCACACCCAAAGGACACCCAAAGATCTGAAGGTGGCAAGCAAAAGAGCAATGGAGGACCCCATGGGAGCTAGCTAAAGGCAAATTCCATGATGCCTATGAGACTAAGACTAGGGGTTCTTTAAAGGATATTAGACGCATGAGCGCTCGTTTAGAGAGGGGACCCCTAATAGGAATGGGATTCGTAAAGCACTCCAAGAATTTTCATTGTGTAGTTGGAGGTTGCTTTAGCACGTGTAGAGTTGCGTGTGAAAATTGTAATGCCCTTTGCATGAGCGGAAGAGCTCATCCTATGGGAGTAGCAAATTTCCATTGTTCATTTTGATTTGGTGAATGGTCTAGCTTTAGATTGGGCAATGCCCTCCACTAATAGAAAACATGGTTTTTATGATTGCATAAATAATTATATATAGGTATGCCATTTATGACTACATATGAATGCATGACTTTCCAATCCAAAAAATCATGTTTTTTAATGTCAAGTCTAGTAATAAACATGACATTGACAAACTATGTCTTCCATGACTATTTTCATTCCATATGCACTAAGGAAAGACATATCCATTGACCATGAGATGCCACCACATGGAAGGCTATGACCTAACCTAACTACCAACTTGCTTAGCCTAACTTAACCTAATCTACTTGCTCGCCTAGCCTAGCCTAGCCTAAAAGTTTTGTGTACACAAACTAAGCTAAAAATAGCTTGAAAGGTGAGCCTACCATGTAGTAACACCTTGGGGAATGGGCCTTCTTTTGTGTATGTGCAGCTCTTGCGTGATACGCTCCACTTGCATCATTTACTTGATAAGTGAAGAAGTTACGAAGTTTTGTGAAAAAGATGAAGCGACTTTCTAAATGCAACTTGGGGATGTAGCTTCTGTTTAATGTTTTCTTACTAGCAATTTTTTTACACTGGCGCCATGAAAGGGCAAAAGAAACTAAACTATCATATCCTAAATGCATGTGCAAGAAAAATGGCAAAATAACTAGTGAAATTTTTATTTTGGAAAAAATGTTGCCACTTTTCAAAGTGCCCACAAAAGTCTGTTGCCACTTTGTCGTGGTTTGGAGGAAAACTCTAAATAGTTAGTCAAAATTGTCACCAATAAATGCTAATTTAACCTTGAGATGTTCAATGTTTACTCCTACTTCAAAAAAAATGCAGGAAAAAAAAAACACTGAAACCAACTCAACATTCAAATTTTTTCGTGGTTTTATTTTAAAATGTCAAGAAAATGCTGGTTTTTGGGTTTTTCTAATTGTTAAGTTTTGTACATACAAAAAGACTTAACCACATTTGGCTACATGACAAAGAGGAGATTAGAAAAATATTAGATTTTTGCCTTAGTTTGATGACATGTTGGAACCTATAGTCAAAATATGGTGACTTGAGGCCAAGATATATCATTTTTGTGTTGTTGCTAGATTGGCGATCATTTACAACAAAGAATTAGCTAGATTTGGCAACAACACAGATTTGACAAATAAACTTAAAAAATCCTTTTATATTGTGGCTACATGCTAGAAGCTTTTATAGAAATCTGGCAATTAAAAAAATTAGCTCAAACTTTGGTGAATTTAGGTCAATCCAAAAAAATCCTTGATGTTGATGAGCCATTTTCTATTTCGCAAATTGGCAAAACTTCCCCCTTGTCCCCCCCCCCAAAAACATTGCTTGAGGCCATTTTTGCCCAAAGAGAACTTTTGTTTGAGTTGCACCGCACGTTTTTTTTTTTTGGTCACAATGGTGGGAAAATTTGGCCAAAAAAAAAAAAACACTGGTTCCATTAGGGTAACCAACAATATAGAAGGAGGTTTTAAATGTTTTTATTATCATTTTTGTTATAGTTATAATAGCCAGATTTGCTCAAATCATGTTGTGGATGATCC
>Ga0209208_10002508_pt1 | contig 26362 bp, 21 predicted proteins | sample S1TSphfallax_3_FD_187694 | JGI IMG/M metagenome (GOLD analysis project Ga0209208, IMG submission 187694) | Host-associated microbial communities from peat moss isolated from Minnesota, USA - S1T2_Fd - Sphagnum fallax MG (SPAdes) (version 2) | ecosystem: Host-associated > Plants > Peat moss >...
TTTTTAAAGTTTGAAACCCCCCCCCCCCCCAAAGTGACATGTTTTTAGAGTTTTTTACATGGCTGTGTAAAAACATGTAAGTGTATTTGTTTTACTATTACACTCGTTTTATTACTACACTTACACACTTTTACACCAGAAATTAACCCCCCTTATAGTGATCTTAAGTATAGATGTGGAATATCATTTGCTCAACTGTTTTATTAACTTCAATTGTTGTGTTTCTTAGGTCAACTTTGCCAAATCAGTAGGTCCATGGTGCTATTTGGCTATTTAGCTATTTTGCCAAATTCACATTACCTGTTTGCCAAATTGCAAAGTCCACATTCCCAAGTCCCCATCTCCACCTTGCTATTTCGGTCTTTGGCTATTTTTGCCAAATTGCCAAGTCCACTTCACCTGTGGAATCCCCCAATGAGCTTCAAGCTCCCCTTCAGGCTATCTTATCTTATTACTGAAAGTTTTTTGTCCAGCTGACAAACTTCTGCCCCAAGAAACCAGATTGCCCCTGAGTTTTTTGGTCCACAGCTTGCCTTGCACAGGGATATCTTCATCAACAAGTATCAAGTGTGAAGGAGAAAACTATAAACAAAAATTGAGATGTAAGGATGACCAAGTAATATTGGTATTTTCCAAGTTCTATTGCCTAAACCATTGGATGCATGAATTTCATCCAAGCTTGATGAAGACTTAATGATGCGTCAAACAGGATGTTAGATAACGTGCGGTCATGTATGACTTGTTAATAAGTCTTGAATCTTGTCCAACCTTTGAAATATGAATTCTTTCAAATGGGGATGACAAAGTATGACTTAAGGACCGCGGGGGGAGGGGGGGTAATCTCAATTGTGGCTAAATTTTTTTATCATGGATGACATCCATTGATCATTGTCCATAGAACACTTATAAAAGGCAAGTACAAGGTTTTCATTCATGTGATATTACAAACATTCATATGGACAAAATCAGTCATTATTGTTCAGGAATCCATATTTGATTAAAAAATTTCCCCATAAAAATTAATTTTCTTCCATAATTGATGAATTCCATCAATATCATCATTCTGGAATCTGGATACGGAAAAGATGAGTTCAAAAGGGTTTTTTTGGTACCATGGACTTTAATGGAAGGCTCTATAGAAACTTCATAAGATGTCATCTACGTATGGAATGAGTGATGCTTGAATGAAGGAATTGGTTATGAATGGATAGATGAATGGATGAATGCTCATGAGTTCCTATGTCAGGTTTTGAGGATGGTTTTCACCAGTGTTGGCTGGTTATGGAGTTTTGACCTGGTTAACCTACCAGCTGGTTCTTGATTATTAATAAGTGGTTAAATTGATAATTGCTTGGTATTGAAATTTCAAAAATCTAATAACTTATCTAGATGACTCGATTATCTTCCAAGTAGGTTATGAATCTTTAAACACTAATTTATTTATTTTTAAAAAGTAATAAAAATAATAACTTTAATTTCAATTTTTAAAACCTTATAATCAGCTAATTAACCAGAAGGATAACATGCAATTACCAATCAGCTATATGATAACCCACCCTTATGCGTAACCAACTTTTTGGATAACCTACTTGGGAACCAATTTTTTTGGAATATTGATAACCTGTGTGGTCTGAGAAGCATTCCCCAAAACTGATCTACCCGGCGGATGTTTTAAAAAAGAAATAACCGGCCAACCCTGGTTTTTTGACCGCTCATGGGGACACGCCCATTGACACAAAGCTGCTGACATGCCGCCGTTGTTGCGGGAAGGTGAGTTCGTCACTTTGCACTTGTCTGCCATCGCCTACCTGCAACAGGACGAGCAACCAGTCCATGGAGGGCTGGTGGTGGAGCCCGTGACGAGAGTACGACAAAAAGGGGAGAGCGGCAGGCAGGGCAGGCTGCCTACGGACAAGCTCACTTGCAGAGAATAGTACAAGCCAGAAATCCCTTTTCAACGCTAAGTTTTAGATGCCACATAAAATCGTCCCTGTTTTTCTTCTCCCCTAGATCGCTACTCTGCCGGCTGCACGCTCCCATTACCCAATCACATACACCCAAATCCTTCATAGCTCTACAGGAGCCCGTCTTCTGTTTCTATACTTATTATCTGAGTATATGGATTGAAGAGAATGCACGTCCTGTCAGCAGCATACTCAGAAGAAGAACCCCCTCAACATAACAAAAAAAACAGGGGGAAAAAAAAGGAGATTTCCAGCTGAAGTTACAAGCCGAGAGACAGACAGTTCCTTGGAAAATGGTGAAGTTATTGTATAGTTATTAGAGGGACACGTGAAGAGGAAAGCAATCAGGAAGAAGAGTAGGGAGACTTGAGGTAGAAGAGAAATGAAAGAGATGATGAACGAGGGGGAAGGAGGAGGAGGAGGCGAGAACAAGAACAAGAACATGATATGGAACAACAGATGGTTTGTGTTGGTAGCCGCTATTTGGTTACAAGCTTGTGCTGGGATAGGATACATGTTTGGAGCCATTTCGCCAGTGATGAAAACTTCGCTGGGCTACAACCAGAAACAAATCAACAGGCTCGGGGTGGCCAAGGATATTGGTGATAGCGTTGGCTTGATGGCTGGCTTGCTTTGTGATGTGCTACCGACATGGGCTCTTCTATTTCTGGGCGCGTTGCAGAATTTCGTGGGCTATGGTTGGATCTGGCTCATTGTTACCGGTCGCACACCCACTCTGCCCTTTGCACTGGTAAAGCTTTTTTTGTCCATTGTCAAGTCCCTTGAGAAAGCTCTCAATAAGAAACGCAATGAATTCCAGTTCAACTTTTTTGTTGTTGGGTGTGTGTGTGCGAGCTCGTTCAGAAGAAGAGTACCCAGTTCTTGTGTTGTGGATATTGCTGTCGTTGCAGGTATGTGTACTGATATGTGTGGGGACCAATGGAGAGTCATACTTCAACACAGCAGCTCTGGTAACTTGTGTGCGCAACTTCTCTGAGAACAGAGGTCCAGTTGTGGGCATACTGAAAGGCTTTGCTGGACTGTCAGGGGCCATCTTTACACAGATATTCGCAGCAACATTTGCTCCTGACCAAGCTTCTGTTATCTTCATGGTTGCAGTCTTTCCCACATCGGTGGCCCTAATGGTTATGTTTGTTCTACGACATGTGCCGGCATTTGACGATGGATTGAAGAATGCTGCAGCAACGCGGTCACAAAACTTTCGGTTTGTGTATGGAGTTTGCTTAGCATTGGCAGCTTATCTCATGGCCACAATCATCATCCAAGATATGACACATGTTAGTGGGTCTGTCAATGTTGCATTTACTTGTGGTTTGCTGTTCCTTCTTTGTCTACCTTTGGTGATACCATTGTGGCCGGCAACAGGCTTTTGCAAGTCCTTTTCTGTTTCTGTTCACGACATTCTCATTCCTGAGCCAACAGCAACATCTGAAAAAGATTTGGAGTCACCATTGCAAGCTCCATTACTTGGGCATGACAGAATGCACTCAATTGCCAAAGGTCAAGTCAATGAAGGGGTTGTTGTTCCAGATCATTATAGTAGCATCAATAATAGCAGCAGCAAACAAATTGTGTCTGTAGAGAATGGAAGTCATTTGACTGCTGCTGATGTTAGGAAAGTTCACAGTCCAATACACAAAGATGAGATTCTGTTCAGTGAGTTGGAAGATGAGAAAGAAATATGGCCAGAGAATGTGAGGCAGCATCGGATGGAGCTTGCCACTTCTCGGTTGTTCCGTGCAGTAGCTGAAGGTGCTGTCAAGATCAAGCGGAGAAAAGGACCACGACGAGGCGAGGATTTCACAATGAAGCAAGCTGCTGTCAAGGCAGATTTTTGGTTGTTGTTCTTTGGTCTTTTGTGTGGGGCAGGATCTGGTCTGATGGTTATTGACAATCTGGGTCAGATCAGTCAGTCCCTTGGATATGCCAATGCTCATATCTTTGTGTCCATGATAAGCATCTGGAACTTTCTTGGCCGCCTTGGTGGTGGATATGTCTCAGAGATCATTGCCAGGTATTTATTTATCTTCCTTGTGGCAATCAGATTTCTGATGATCCTGCTCGTGCCTATTTGCGGTGCACAATGATGCATCCAGGACCCACTTTGAAGTGTGCTATTTGTTCATTTCCAACCAATGCTGTTTATGCTGCTGCTCTTCATGGAATTCTTGGTTGTGGCAGGGACTATGTAATGCCACGGCCAATTCTTATGGCTGTAGCACAAGCAGGAATGGCACTTGGGCATGTTTTGCTTGCCATTGGATGCCCAGGCTCCCTGTACATAGGCTCACTACTGGTGGGTTTTGGTTACGGGTCACACTGGTCTGTTACTCCAGCAACTGCATCAGAGCTTTTTGGGCTCAAGAATTTTGGTATCCTGTACAATGTCCTCTGTGTTTCCAACCCTGCAGGATCACTTATATTCTCAGGCCTGGTTGCTGGAACACTATATGATCGTGAAGCACAGAAGCAGAGGGGGCTTAAGACGCTGGCAACCAGCTTCATTGCCAGTGACCAGTTGGCCATTGAATCTGATGAAGTCTTGCTGTGTAAAGGAGCTATCTGCTTTCGGGAAACTTTGTTCATCATGACCGGAGTCTGTATAATCGGTATTGTGCTGAATTTGGTGCTTGTTGCACGCACCCGACGTGTGTATATCATGCTCTATGGAAAAACAGGGGGAAGAGGATCCAAGGGGTGAAGAGATTGAAAACATCAACCTCTTCACAAGGGCAAAGCTCAAGGATTTCAGGGTTGAAATGTGTCATCTTCAAAATGTCTGCAGGAGCACTAGCCCTTGTGAGGAAATTTTTTAAGTCAAAAATCAAGCTGAATTAGTCATCACTGAAATGGGTTTTCAGCTTGTGGGTGGTACCTACACCACAATGACCTGTTGGGTCCATATACCACAAAGCCCAACCTGATGCTGATTGGCATATTTATGTTGAACCAATTTTTGTAACCATGTTTACGTGTCTCTGCTTATTGGTAACCATAACAATTAATTGTATTTGAAGAATCCCCTTTGGGGACCAACAATTTTATTCCTTACATGAGGCTATTTTTTTTAAGTTCTCCCCTACTGAATTTTTAAGACTGTGCCTAATGCTTATAAACAAATGATCTTTTGTTGTTACATAAATCAAACACTGAGCTTCTTTTTGTTGTTATATAAATTCAACACCGAGCTTACTTCTGACTGTCCATTTCCAAACTGTCATAGTGACAGTTGAAAATTGTTTTCTGTCTGCCTTATTGACCGGAAAACCCATGACATTAGATTTCATTGCAGAGTGGGTGTTTTTGCACACTTGAGATTCAGAATGATCCCAACTTCCAAGTACATTATATGGTAGGTAAGGCCCACAGAAAGGGTGTTACCAGAATAAGGCACCTGCCACCGAGGGCAGCGCTGAATTCTGGTAATTCGCCCATTCAAGGGCCTTACTTTGTGTAATGACTGCTCATCGGTTGATTGCATGTGTGACGCACGAAGAACAAACACAAGATCATCTCTGCCAGGAGACAATCTTACGGATGCAAAGCACCCTCCTAATGCACTGCAAAAAGTCTGACAGGTCATTACAGGAAAACTAGGGCATCCTGCATGTGAACGGAACTGAGTCAAGGGATCCTGGTATCCCTGGATTAAATACCTAGACACTTTCTTAAGCTAGGTTCAAGGTACAACACCTTGGACATGTGGGAAAGCCTTGGACCAGGTTTTAAATGTGGACCATGTGTGAAGTGGCTGCGTGATGAAATGGATTTCTAAATGTCTCCAAGGGGCCCAAGTGACAGAAGACTATAAACAAAAACATGATCCAACCAGAAAACTGAAGGTTTGGTGGCTGCAAGTGCCGAGTACTCCCAAGGTCAACAAGTAACATGCATGTTTCTTTCCCTAGCTTTGAATTCACTGGATGGAATACCACAGCTGAGAAAACAGCAATTGTTTATCAACGGAACACCAGTTGAAACCTATGATATTCTCCAATTCCCCACACGTTTTATTTGTCAGACATGGTTCAACTTGTGCTAATGCATGTTTTAGACACATTTTACTTCTCACACAGGTTCAACTTGTCCTCTTCTCACACAATTGTTATTTGTCATTAAAGTTCAACCAGTGCAACTTTTCACTTCACTCACTATTTTATGAGTGAGAAAATATTTTATCCTTCACTAGATGCCATGAACATGGAAACAACAAGAACAACAGAATCAGTATAAATCATCCAGCCTCATGTAAAAGGGGTGCAAGACAAGATTGAATTGCCAAGAGATGCATAGAACAACAATTGCATGGACTACCATAGCAAGGAAATTCAAAAGCACTGAAAAACCTCCAACACATAGTAGCAAACCAACACAAACTTTATGTACACGCCCACACAAGTATCTATTATCTACAATACTGTTGCTAGATCACTTCAAAATTGAAATCAAATTTAGAACAAACTGAAATCCAAATCTGACTGTTCAATTTAGAAAACAAGTTGAAAGTTTCTGAAAGAAAAATATTGTTCCATTTGCCTCATCTGAGCTATATACTACATAGTCAAAAACAAAACTAAGTTATGCCTATACACCTCTCATCACTTTGCCTGTGTCCACTATGGAGTTTGTGACAACAATCCCAGGCAATTAAATTTTCTCCAAATGACAAAATGAAGTTTAGAAAGGCGATTGATCCCATGTCATAAGAGGATAGTAAGCAAAATGTAGTGTTGTGTGTCTTTTCCACTTCACACAAGATCAATCAAACTCATTGTGGGATGAAATTTGCATTCTCATGTTTTACAAACCATTCCCAACAAATACAATAGTTTTAGTCATGATCAATAAATATTTGAAGTTTGCATCATTGATCTTGGGAGGACTTTGGTTTGTGTTAGAGGATATTGATGGCAAAGGGGTGTAGGAGCATGGATAAAAGCAAATGCTTCCAAGGTTAATTTGAATTTGGTGAAAACCTTCCCACTTGACATGGACTGAATAGATCTGAATTGATCAATATCTAAAACAGCAATCAGAAAAGTATTGTTTTCTGCATGGAATTTTCATTCCAAGGGGATGTTTTCTTGACAACTTGGAATAACAGTGGTCTGCTTTTCTCATGCAAAAAAAAGGATCAACACACACTATAAAATTGTTTTCTAACAAACAAAATCCAGATGGGATAAATAGACATTGCAATGTTGTATTGGGAGGGATAATCATAATAATGATATATATTCATGGGAAACAAGATGGGGGTTTTTGAGATTGTTTTAATGGGACAAAACATTGAATTGAAAGGTGTGCAGTTTGGAGATGATAAGAGTACCTGTAGTAGCATGTCATTTTGTTGATTTTGGTCAATCCTCAGTAATGATCTTAGTATTGAACATTTCACCAAATTAGCAGACTGCAAAGAACATCAGATGTGGAAGTTAGTCAGGGACTTCAGAGGAAACATCAAGTTGAATGGGAATAGGCACTCAAAACAGAATTTGTCACCTTCTGACTGGTGGATCAGCAATGGGTGAGATTTATTAGATGTCCTGAAAGCCCAATCCCACCACTCACATGGCTTTGAGGAAGACATGAGTGAGGGAGACAAGGAATCCATCAAGTTTACAAGAATCAAATGCTTAACACATGTTGAAGTTCAACTAGAGCCTGTGACTTGGTCGAGAATCATCAATGGTTTGCACAGGATACAACAAGTCTGGCATTTCACTTGATAAAGATGATGTTTTCATCCTCCCCAAACTTAAGATCCTTAAATTCATCATTGTCCCAGCTGATGTCATCCTCCTCTTCAACCAACTTTCTGGAAGTAGCTGACGCTGAAAACTTTACTTTTGACTTCCTCTTCACTTGTGCCCTCACCACTTCATCTTCCTCCTCATCTTCAAAGTCATCCTCTGCCCCTACATCATCTGCAAAGGAAGTAGTTGACTCATTTGGTTGAATTTCCCCCCTCTCCTTACATTCTCGCTCCTTTTTCACCTTGTCAAGAAGTTCAAGCACCTGTATGCTCATAGTCCATGAAACAGTCAGGTGAAAGCAATGGAATCTGTCCATGATGTGTACATACATTGAAGACTGATGAGACCCCAGACATGCCCTCATATCCCACATTTTACTTTTGTAAACAATTCATCCTACTGTGGGCATGACACTCAACCAGAAATGCCCTAGCATTTCTGCACAAGCAAAACATATATAGACAAAACCTAAAGAAGTGGCAAGCTGCAGCATTATGCTTCAAAAACTGATGCCTAATTGAACATACACAGAGAGAGAGAGAAAGAGAGAGCCGTACCCTGCTTCCTCTCTCCAATGATTCATCCTTTATGAATCGCACCTCTGGGGTCATGCGCAAGCTCATTCGCTTGCCCAACCCCATGCGCACATACTTGGCCTTTGCCTTTAGCCCTTCTAGTGCTATGTCCTGTTCTCTCTCATCACCATACACGGATATAAAGACTTTTGCAACCTGCAGGTAGCAGCAATCTTAAGCCTATTATTGAACAAGGACTGCCATAGAAATGTGACTGCTCCAAGTGCACACATTCGCAGTAATGGATTGGTTTCCTACACTTGGAAATGTAGCAGAAAGAGCGATTGCAAATCTGGTGCCAATTCCAGACTCAGCAGTGACCAAAGGTACTAGAACCCCAAAGGTGTGGGAAGAAAGGACCTGTAAGTCTTTGGAGATTTCGACATCACTGATGGTTGCCATTGAGGAGAGATACATATCAGCTCCCAGTGCAGCTTCAGGAAGCACAGCTGCTTGGAGAACTTTGTCATGGAGTAGCATGTCAGCCAACTCTCTCTGTATTTGCTGTTGCACCATCTTCACCCTCCTTGGATGGGCCATGCACACTATCTGCCACCATCATCAACATTTCCTCTAAAGTGTTGCTCTAGAGTCTCAAAGGAGGAGATTCTGCACAGAGGCTTATGAAAAAACTTCAGAATTTCCATTGAAGGAATGACAATACCCTAGATAACTCTGTCCAGACAGGAGAAGCTTTTATTTTCTTGGCAATTCTGAGCTTGCTTCCCCAGATTGCACAGAGCTTCCGTAGAAAAACAAGCACCGAAAGGAGTTCAGAACAAATGGAAAAGGAGTAATGTCAAGAGTGCTACTGACCTCTCTCGACCTACATCTGCTGCTGGTCCTTATGGAAAGCAGCACCCTGTCTTCACCGCTGCAAGAAACGTCCGAGGATACAGAACTTGATGGGCTCAATGATAACCTAACTGACATACTTCCATAAAAATGAGCATTATCAGTAGCTGCTCTGCAACACGATGGTTGAGATATCGAAGCCTGTGCCCCGGGCAGCAACAGAGGTGCCTGTAATAATACTCCTTGCACCACGCTGGCTGCCATAACCCGGCAGCTGCTCTACATGAAACGTTCCAGAGAAGCTTTTTTTTTCCTCTCTCTTTGTTTGTTCTCTTCAAAAAAAATCGCTGTTCTTGATCTGCTCAAACACTCCAACAAACTTGCAGCCAAAATATTCACGAATGACCGACCGCACACAATGCTTACACAGTAATACTTACACTTCGCGACGATGACGTTACACGCACCGCACCAAAAGCTACAAAATCAAATGCCAAAATATTTTCTTTTAATTTCTAAAAAACCGCTGAAAAAATGTGCCTTCAAATCTATACAAACTCCTGAACTTCACTGGCAAGCTCCGGGGATTTTATGGCGCTCCGAACAAGTGCTCCCGATTTTCTTTTGTCGCCGAGTGTACACGCTCGCTTTTGCAAAAGCTTGTCTCGCGGAAGACGGAAGAAGGTAGCGAAAACGGTGAAAGACGAACGCCCAGATGGATGAGCAGAAAACCATGATCCTGGATGAAAAGACAATTCTAGCATTGAGTATCCATAATGTCGGTTAGGATTGGATGAATATCGCGTTCTCATATCCGCACATCTGGGAATGAGAACGGGGAACTCTAAGAGCGTGTGGTGTGAGAACCTTATCCAGATTGCTCCCCAGCCCAGTGTTTTTTTTTCCCCCAATTTTGTGACGTTGCTGCACTGGCGATCAACTACAATTGGAGATTTAGCCACATTTGGGCTATAGACCAACTATTTAAGTAAAAATTTATTAAAATCCTTTTATATCCTGGCTACTTGCTTGAAAAATGTGTAGAAACGTGGTGATTTTTAGAATTTTTTTCCCAATTTTGGCGATTTTTTTCGAAAAAAGGTAATGTTTTACAGAATATTATTTTTTGATCGCCACAAAAAAATCGCTGCCCCAGACTGGGTTTTTTTCTTTTTCCAATTTTGTGACTGCTGCCTTTTTTAAGGAAATTGTTTACTTTAGTTTTTAAACAATAAAAAACGATTTTTTTTCCTTCTTCATTTCTTACTCTTCATTTAAACTTTCTTCCTACACAATAATCTGGACACCAATTTTTTTAATTCCTTGAAAAGTAAAGCAATCCTTTTAATGCAGTTTTTTTTTGTGGTAAACTTTTTTATTCAAATGTTCCTTTTTTCAAAAAAATGGACAATTGTTTTTTTAAATCTTTAAAAAAGCCATATCTCAACACATTGCTCAATCAAGTAGCCAAGATATAAAAGGATTTTAATAAATTTCATAGTTGTTTTGTAGCCAAATGTGGCTAAACCTCCTTATGGATGATCACCAATGTGACAACATCACAAAATTCGCCTACAAAATAAATTTTTTTTAAAAATTCTATGATTGTAACTAGAGATGTTTTTAATGAATTTTTTTCACCAAAAGGTAAATAAAAAAGGGAATATTATGTAGCACTTTTCATGTTTCTTCAACAACAAAAAAGAAAAAAAAAAACACGTTGCTAATTTTTGGAAAAACAAATTGAAAACTTTTCACCACATTTTGGACGCTGATTGTAGTTTGGTAGCAATTTTTAACTATGAGACAATATTTTAAAAGGAGTCTTGCCTAGGCATGGAGATTGCATTGGCTATCAAAAATATGTTATTGCTATGTAACGTCAAAAGGCTGTACACAAAACATAGGGTCACCCTTGTTGACGTCAATTGTGAACTGAACTTCCATCCCCAATGGCCATATATCCTCCAATAGAATCGACATCGTGCCTTTCACGAAAACCTTTATCAGGGTGTGCATTGTTTCCACAATTGTGGGTCAAAGAAGCATCAAACCATGTTGCTATCTTTGGCACATCAGTTATATCAATGAAGTTAGTAGTTATAACAATGAAGAAGTTGTTACCCTAACTATCATAGTACCTTGGCAATCTCAACACATGTCCGTCAAATAACTAATTAGTTTTGAAATTTTCATTTCAACAAATGGAATATTCCTAAATATTCACTATCATCCTTCATAATATTTTTTGATTTGGAAGAAATGATTTTTAAAATTTTAAACATTTTTTAAGATAATATAATTAGTGTTGAATTGGCCAAGGTACTAGGGTATGGATTTGGTCCCTAATTCCCCCTTCCTCCATCCATTTTGAATTTCAAGATGTGTCAAGATGTGAGCAAGGGAGGAAGAAGAGGAACATCAACATCAAGGAGTGTGAAAACAAAATGTCATGGAGCTAGAATGTTATGATGCCAATGGCTAGGAAAGAAAATCATTTCTAATAGAGCTAGAAATGGCAAAATCTATCACCAACCCAATTACATGTATCATATTTGCAAAACCCATAAAGAAATAGCTAATTATTTAAATGCTTGGTGAGTTTTGCCTTCCCTCCTTTGTTTTCCTCATCTCCCAAACTCCAAACAAAGGAGGCAAAGGAGATGATGCAATGAAAAATAGAAAACTATGCTCACATACATGACAACCTTCATTTTCACCAAGACCATGTCACAAATTGATGATGAAGATTGATGGTGAAAACCAAAGATCTTACTTTGCTTCCATTGGTGAACAAGCTCCATCGCTCCTCTACCCTACCCAAGAAGTTGTGTGGCTTGCCCTATTGTACCAAGTTTCACCTTTAATTTTTCATTATTTCCTACTTGTTTATTCAACATATATTTTAATTAACCTAAGAAATTCAAATTATTGTGGCATCCCTTAACTAATATCCTGAGTTGACTACCTCTATTTACAATTGTTTATTCTTATTTTGTAAAGTTATTTAAAAGTGATGTCATTTTCTAAATAAAAGGTGTTTTTTTCTTTCTTTATTTTATAAACACAAGTATGGATGCTTGATTTATGTTCATTGCCATGATTGTTTCAAAATTTGAATTGATATTTCACACCACTAGCAAACTAGTATAATTTCATCATTAAAATAAAATAGTGATTGATTGTATTTGTAATTAGGGTTTTTATGGTTCAATTTTGTGATATTAAAAACTTGGCATTTTTTTCCAAAACCTTAGTAAAATTAGTTGAATTTACATTAAAAAAAACAAAAGTTTCCATTTTTTGGGTTGAAGAAACAAAAGTTGTTGCAAAAAAGATCGCTAAAATTTGTAATCTATTGAAATTGATTAAAACAAGACAAAGTTAACACCATGAATTAATTCAAATGTCAAAGCCATGAATAGACCTATTGAAATAAAACAAAATGATTTATGGATCTAAGCAACCTATAATAGGGAATGGATTAGATCTTCACAAGTGGTTTAAAGTTTTCATATTACTTTATGGTAATCTTTTCAAAACAAATTTTGTATTGTTTTACCAAAACATTTAGGAAACTTTTGTAGATTTTGGTTTTCCTAGGTAAAATCGACTTATTTTGCTAATTTCTGGAAAAATACACCAAGAATTTGATATCACAAAGTTGAAAAAGAAAACCCCCCTAATTAGAATCAATTATATATTTTACATCTTTTTTATGTTATTCCATTGGCTAGCATCCCAAAATGGATTTAACATTAAATGGTGATAAGTTTTTAGAACTTATTTTCTATATAGGACTTAATAGTTATGTTGATGTTTGAAAGTTGAAATTGTAATGTTATGTAATGGAAAGGTTGCAAAAGAGGATGGTTGCAATTCTAATGAACCTTCATCTTAATTGTTTTAAGGATGTGTTAACACAAATGTTGCATTATTATTGGGACTACTTGTACATTTTGAATTTTCATTTTCACATTTTTTTATTGTTGAGGACTATTTTGGGCAAAATAACTTGGAGCAATTAATTAGAACACCACAAGCCATGATTGTGAGCATGTGAGTGTGAATGGTGAGCATGTGAACGTCAACAAGTGAGCCCAAATGAATCTTTTCAAGAATATTTTGTTGACGTTGATGGAATCTTTTTTGACACATGGGTTGGAATATTTTGTGACAGAAGAATATTTTGTCACATGGCCATGGATGAACGATATTTTTGGATGAAACAATGGATGATAAATAAAATGGATGAATTTTTATTTTAAAAAGTGGATGCCAAACCTATGAAAAATCATGGATGAACCATTATCTCATTCATATAGGGTGGAATAACTTCATGTTGGTTCTATCTTGAAAAATACAACACCTGAAATGTTGGGAAATACTTCAAGTTATATTACATATTTTCTTAATATGAATTTCTACATCATCTAAACCATTTAGAATTTTAAATTGAATCCAATTCAGTGGCATATAAACCTATTGACCCACCAAATAAGTATGTGCCAATATATACATTACTTGTTCACCAACAAAAAACAAGTGCCCGTTAGAAATTGAGACAATATGCTACTACAAGCCTGTTGACCCACCAAGAGGTATATGTGTGGATCCATACAAAACCCATTCACCACAAAGAGGAATGTGCCCATTAAGGATTGAAATAAAACCAACTAACTATTAAAACTTTACATTGTTTATAACCTTTTAAATTATTTGTTATTTCCACTCACATTATCAACCTCATTCACCATTCCTGCAACTTGTACAATCAAATTGCATATTCCCCCATCTATTACTAATTTCCCCGATTTATATTTTAATTTGCATTTACTCCACCTTTACTATTTAACTGCTTCCTTTCATTTATAATGGAAATAATAAAATTAACACCAAATGTCACACCTAACACTTTGGAATCATGATTGAATACACATTAATGTTAAGCATATTAAATAAAATTTATGAAATGACAAAACCATTGAATGGTTAGCATGGCGATGGGCTAATGCGAAGATAGACAAAAAAAATATTGCATTGATGAAACATACTGCACACATTTTTAAGGAAGATATGGAAGATTACAATTTGGCAATGTTTACACATGCCATGGATTTTTTCAAAGAACTCGCACATTTCAAGAAGCTAGTTCTAAAACTTTTTTTATAAGCATCATGAGCAATTTTTCTACAAAGGATTTGGTAACACTTGGCAATTTGCTCTGAACAAAGTTCATGAAACCCTAAAAGCAATTGTTTATAACTCTAGGACAACAAGTTTGGGTGTCACATGAACTAAAGAACAAAGTGTTAAAATGGCCAATGAATTGTCAGATGATAGGGCTAGCCCCAAAACCATGAAACATGTATGACAGTCAATAAAAGGACATTTTGACAAATGAATGAATAACCAAAATCCAATTGTTTCCGTTACATTGTGGTTCAAAAGACCTAATAAACAAAATATATTCAAATTATGTGAATTGAAACAAAATATTAACCTTAGAAAAAATAAATGGAGGTTGACATTGAACGTTAAACAAATCATAGTGACTTTTGAAACAAAAAATCACATTAGAGCATTAATTGTGAAGCAATACTTGCTTTCGTAGCAATTAAAACACATGTAAATGTTCTGCCATTGAATGAATCAAATGTTCTATGTATGAATTTATAATTGGTAATCATCAAAATGAGAAGAAAGTAAATGTGTTCAAAGTTGAAGATCTAGAAGTCTATGAAAATGACTTCCAAACTCAAAGAGTTAAACTAGCACTAAGCCCCGCACTTTGAAACATCTCGCAATGATTAGAGATAAAGGAGAAAATATTTAGTATGACTAAAGAATAAAATAATAACTGATCAAATAATGGAATGTTAGTAACTGGTGGACACAAATATTAACATCAAAAAAGTAAGAGGGGTGTTAATAAATGTAAAAAACAAAACAAGCATAAACCTCTTCAATGATTGTATATAATGAGAAAGGGGCATGGTGGATGTAGAAATTTCTCATCATAATTTTTCATTGCAAGTGTAGTTTTGGAGTTGTAAGATGCATGCAATAATCCCTCAAGACTTGGATTTGTATCCAACAATGGATCAAAGACAAATAAAAGCGATAGATGCAGATTGTAGTGTTAACATGGGATACCGGGCATCAAAAAATATTTACAAAAATACAAAGTCTATGCCACAATGATACGAATGTTCAACCTGGTTCTCATGAACAACTTGCAACAAGCTCTTGGCAACAATTTGTGGCCAACCGAACTAATAAACTGCAACTACAAGACCCATTTATTACACTAAGCAAAAGATCTATTGGGGACAAATGGAGTGGAACAATATTCATTAGTGAAAGCCTCATGTAAAAAATGGCCTTAAAATGGAAATGATCCAAACGACAATGAATATGAATTACCTATTTTAAAATATGATGTAAACCATGAAAAATTGGTAAAGCAAAAAAAAAGAAACCCCAAAGGAAGAAGAAGAAAGAACCACAATGGAGGAAGAAAAAGAGCCAAAAACACCATCATAATCAACATATGAAGAAGGAGAAGACTCAAAAAGCTCATATAAAGAATATTATGTGATGCGCTCCCAACTCCTTGAGGGATTCAAATGTGAGTCCAAACAAAAAACAACAGAAGAATAAGGAATCGGGCATGCTCCCTGGCTTGTAGCACTTTGGAAGGGTGGAGGGGCTTGTTGGAGCTTTAGGATGGGATTAGGAAGAATGACAAAGATCAACTACTCACACATGCTTGCACAAAACCAACACAAAGTGGTTAATGCATTGTTGGAACACTTTTGGTGCTAGGACGAGCCATGGGCAACTCGGACTCATAAGACTCATCATGGCCCGGACTTGGGGGGAGTCACCACCTTCCCCCTTATATTATATTTTGTGCCTCTCCACAAGGCCCATATCCAAATGGCATTTTGTCCCGGGACTCCCAAATGGGAGTCTTGAAATTCCCCCAACCGAGACTCTCCCAAATTTGGGGGTCCATAACTTTGCGTGCAGACTTTGGATTGAGATAAAGTCTAAAGAAAAGTTATAGCCCTCTTCAAGAGCTTTCCAACGATATGTTGCACGTCACCTGAACGCAAGGGAATTGGGTCGATTCATGACTTTTAGTGGTCAAGAGTCAAAATTGCCAATTTGACTCCTGGCCTTTATTTTGGCCATAATTTGTGTTTCAAATGTCCAAATGGGTCATGCGAGCCCATTTTAAACATCTAAGTTTCAATAGCTTTTCAATGATATAAATAACTCCTTAATCCATTGGGTTTTAACCTCTGCAATCGCTCTCTGAACATTCGAGAGTCCACAGGGACTCCAACTCCCAATGTGGGAGTTCCTTTGGGAGTGTGAAGGTCTATTCCCTCACACTCTCTTGCACTCCCGGGAGCATGCGACTTGACTCCTGGGCTTCCTTCTTGGCCCGCAACCTTGCAACCCCTTCCCTTGGTCGCGAGCCCAAGGCTAAGGTTGTGATACTTTCCCCCATTAGAAGAAGAGGTCAATGTCCTCATTAACACTTAAAAATTGTTTCCTCAATGCAATTGCTTTCATTTGGATCCTTGGCCATCGATTGCCAACTTTTACAGCAAGGCCTTGCCTCAAGTTAACTTAGGCATCCCCAAGTTTCCAACATTTTATTAGCAAGTCCAAAGGGGTCTTAAAAAAAAAGCCCTTAACCTTTGTTTCGTCAAAAGACTTAAACTAGCCTAATTGACGAAGCCCTCATTTGGGAGGCAATTATTCCATCCTTCCCTTCATGAGGAACTCAAGCCAAGTCTAATCGTGGATTCTATTTTAATTATGGATAGACACATGTATTTTACTTATAAAAATTTCAACAAAACTAGAAGGACATACATCTATGAAAACAAAAGAAAAAGGAGATGTAACGTAGAAGGTATACTACAACTATGAAGAATTATAACAATAATGAATGAAAAGTTGTGCATATGCATATGCAATTGTTACTTCTCACACTAATAAAATAGTGAATGTGTTCAAAATGAAAAAACTAGAAAAAATAATAATGTCCAATCCCAAGGAGATGAACAGATGCCGAGTGGTAAATTCATAAACATCCTACATAAATTAAAGATCATCATGTTCAATGATTTTACCTATCGACACAAATGCTCACAAAAAAACATTATACCCTACAACTGTAAACCTTGGCAAAACATTCCATGTCAACATATTGGGTAACATTGTAATTTTGTTAAATAATCATGTGCAAGGTTTTAAAAAAACAAATAACAATAATGAAAATGAATCGTTGCTTATAATGGCACGAACACCCTTACTAACAATGTTAGTGCATAAATTCCCAATAGACAATCATTTTCAAACGAAAGGTTGAATAGAGTTTTTTCAATCTGCGAAGTCTCGTAGAAAGAATGCATCAAGAGGACAGAAAGCAAACAACAATCAAATTCAATATCCTAGGGGGAAAAAGGAGTTGGGAAAGATGTCCAAAAAGCCAAACAATGAAAAGTTATTTACTTAGCCAAAAAGCCTTCAAGAATGTGATGTGGAAAGGCTTGCTAGAGATAGTGAAGAAAAAACAACAACCATAATCAAAGACCTGACAAAACAATTTACACAAACAATTTTAGTCCTCTTCATTCTAAAGAAAGGAAGCATTGGAAATACCATGTAGTACACAATGAAAAGACCATGACAAATGGTGTCGTCTTAAACACTTCAAGCGATGAGGAAACTGAAGATGCCAAATCATTTAGTGAAGAAGATGAAGAGGAGATCCTCATCGTGATAGAGAGGGACATCCATGAGTTTAAATATAGACAAATGATGTACTGAATCTTTCCATATTTGAGTTTATCAAGCATTGACATTCAAGAAATATAATCCAAAGCGATAATGATCTAACAATACAAGAAGGCAAGTTTTAGATAATAACCTAGTAGTTATATATATTCCATGTTGTAATTTGGACAGTTCATGTTTGCTTGTGATTTTTTTTATCACCATCACCTATATGTGGGTTAGGGTTTATGCACCTTCCCCTATTGTCGATGCCAACCATAGGGGGACTATTTTTTTTTAAAACTATAGATAAAAAAATCCATTGAACTATATATGGAAAAATATATGGAATAGTGAAATGTGGTGATCCAAATTGATTAGATAATTGAATTTGATGGAAATATTAATTTGGTGTATAAAATAGACCACATCTGAAGATACAAAATTATGTCATTGCCATTTTTAACAATTGGACATTTCAAAATAGGCATGTTCTTGAATGATATTCATCACAAAATGGCAATTTTAGATTATGCACTAGGTAGACAATATTTGTGCAAAGATTTCAATTGAATACGTGAACAAAGATTGTAATGAATTTTTGTAACGCAAGGACCAAAGAATCAAGAGTTTTGTCCTAAGATGAACCAAATATGTGTATGGAAAAGATGATGCAAATAACATAAAGAAAGAATATTTAACCATGATAAGTCAAAATAAAGTTGCAAACAAAATTTGAAAAGTTTTTTTAAAAGTTCATCCAATCAGTTATCTTTTAATGAAAGATCTAGTCCAAATTTTCAATTGCTTCATCATTAATGAATCTTAGTATAGAACTATCATACTTCCTCTTTTACTATAAGATGGAGGCGTGGAATAAGTAGCCATTTGTTGAGCGATGCCTTCTGCATATTCAGGTAATGACATGTGAGAAGGAAGATTAGGAAAAAAACCATTTTGAACATAGAATGGAACAAATGGAAATGGAAATGGTTGGGTATCTCTACAAAACACACAAAATGTTAATCTTAAGTGTGAGACTTGAAAAAAAATACAAACAACTAAACTACAATAAACCTAAACTTATTCACAATCGAAATTCACTTTTGATTTCTTCTTGGGTGGGAAATTTGAGGGGCCATAGGTAGACATTGTAGGATTGACTTGAGGTCTAGCTTCTTGTAGAAGGGGTTTGATGACCTCCTCATAAACATCATTGTTTAGTTCAAAAACAAGAACATGACAACCAAAAGACTAACATGTGTGAATAGAATTTCATGTGAAGACAATGGCATATTATAAAAATGTGAAATTGCAAAGAAGATAGAATTAAAAAAAAGGTTCCAAACATATTCAGATAGGCTACTTGTGGAGGAATTCATGCCAACAATTCAAAGACATTTAAAAAAACAAGCTTGGATCATAGCCCTCATTGTGGAGACATGGATTTCCTATCCCCCTTTGAATGGAATTCCTATAAAAGACTTATGCATTGAATCAATGTTAGTCATGTTGTATAAGATATCATCCTCCGCCAATGACAACCCAAGCCTCACCATGTTTTGGTGAGTTTCCTGATAGTTGAAACCACCCACATGGCGGACAAGAAGAGTGGCCCAACTTAATTGAGTCTGCAAGTATAAAATTACAAACATTAGATATGGACAATGAATGTTTTGAATCAACAAGACTTTGAGGAAAAAAAAACAAAAGCTTACCATTTTCCCTCGTAATTCATTGTTCATTCATGGCATAGTGTTAATTACCGCCCACCTTGACTAGATTTTATATCCATTTCCTTTCGAGTAGGATTTGATTTCCTTGAACACACAAGGATCATCGACATGGAACACAACAATCGCAATATCGGGACAAAAGTACTTGTTTACAAAACCATATACTCCATACACATAGTTTTCTATATGTTGATTCCAAAAGGGGACATCAATCATGTGTTCCAACACAAGAGGAACTGATAAATTGGATGGGACTTTGGCAATAAACAAAGTTGGCATCCCATATCCATAATCATGTACATTGGCAATAAGAAGAGTTGGCATCCACATCCAAAATCCACTACTACTAGTGGTGGAGATTATGATGTACACCTACACAAATGCAATATTTAATTGAAAAATTCATCAAGAGAGTACCTTTGTTAATGATCCATTAAACTCCTAGTATTGAGATGGCTAGAGACGAGATGATGCCTTTGTGTTCACAAGATTTGGCCAAGAGAAGTGAAATTATAAAACTTACGGTTGAATCAAGAAATCAGTGGAAAGTTCAAGGGTTTTGTGAGTGGGACCTTGAAGGTCCTCCAAGCTTAAATCTAAGCTCATGATATGGAGGTGCCTCCGTGTCATTGGTGTGTTAACCGTGTGATCCTATGTGACACCCTCATCTCCACCAACCATTGTTTCAACAAAGTCTTCTGTATTTGGATTCTCATTAGAAGGTCCAGCCAATCACTTCTTCGACTTTCTTACTCTCTTTACACTTTGGCTCTACTTGACACCCCTTAAGCTCGAATTTGTTGAAATAGTTTTCTCCAAATTAACTTCCCCAAACTTTTCCTTGAGTTCATGTTCCAACTCTATGGTGGTGTCATAAAGGCAATCCAAGTACCAACCACAATATGGAAGGTGGGCAAGGCCCCAATCTTAAGGAGGTCCTTCCTGAACATGTTGCTTTTAGCTTTAGGATCACACCAAATCTTCAAAAGTAAAAGAAGAGTCTAAATAACCTAGTTGGATACCTATAAGCACCTATTGAACTCAATATGGGAATTCAATGCCATAAAGAAATGAGGGGAACAAAAGCATAAATTAAATGTATTACCTATAGACCACATGCTTGAGTGCCTCTTTACCACCAATCTGTTGGTTCTAGGTCTTACTTTTGAGTATTGCACCTTTTTGCTTGAATTCACATAAAAAGACATTTTCCCACAATTCAAGCTTCTAGTGATTTGTAAAACCCTCAAAGCTCTATACTGTAACAAATTCAAGGATGAAAACCCCTAGGTTCGTCATTGTGTTGTCAAATAGTTTTTGTGCCTTCACTTCTAGTTATAGTATAAGTACAAAAAAACATTATTGAACATCAAAATCCATTGAGATGGACAAAGAGAAACATTCAAATTTGAAGAAAGGTTCGATCACCAGTACTTAGTACCAAAAGGTTGCCTTATGGAGCTATTTCTCAAAGATGGCACCCAACACACCAACCTTTTGGAACTTTTGAACTCCTTCAATACCAAAGATTAATTCCATTAATTGAGCCAAAAAACGTTTTGCTCACTTGAAAGGAGACAAGAAGTTGTAGCTTCTCCATCATCATCTCATGATTTGGATGCATATTGTAGTGAACTCGAAGTTGTTGAATTTTTTTGGTCTAAATGATTTAAATCGCAAACAAGGAGTCTCTTATGAAATGTTGTCATGTGCTCTTTTCAAATGTTTTCCATGGCCTCAGTGCTTAATGAGGACAACATTTCAAGGTCACAAAGAGCATGTTCTAGGACTTCCACATAGTATAGTCGGTGGGAGACATTAATAATTGCTGCAAATTCCCTTAGAAAAAATAAAATCAAAATCAAAAGGACAATGAAATTCTTGCAAAAAAAAAGAAGTGGTTTCAACTGATATTTTGAGAACTTACCTTATACATGTATTCAAAAATTCCCTCTTGGGTGAAGTTGTACCATGTCTTCTTAATTTTATTCTTGCATTTTTTGTATTGTTCATTGAGAATAACCTCCTTGAACTAATTTAAGGGAATCATGCTTATGGATTCAATCTGGAAAAAGTCGCGAACCAATGAAGGCTTCACATGGTCCATCTCAATGGACCTACAAACAAAAAAATGATTATTTGAAATCGAGGAAAATGATGAAATTTTATGTTATAATGCAAAAACATTTGAGTAGGAGGGATTGAAATCCTACTTTTTAAAGTTCATCATGGCTATGAGGAGCTCAACCAAGCCATTTTTTGTATCCAATATAAAGACATTGACAAAGATGTGTCAATCCTCCTCATCAGGATGATTCAAATCAATGTAGGGTCACCATGCCTAAAGGTGATGATTTTCGTCCTAGACGTGGAGCATCTTTCCACATAACCAATAAAGATGTGGATCTTCTAGCAAGAACTTCTCAAATTTGGTGTTTTTGTGAATCTAGAGTATGTTTTAGGAAGACATGTATTTGCTAACAAGCTCCTATTCACTTTTGGAGTTTTTTTCAGAGACATAGAATGCATTTTCCCCCTCATGATACCCCGTGAAGAAAGCTTGCTCCATCTTTAGCACATCAATCTTCAATGTTAGCCTAACAATAAACATAAAAAAAAACCAACATAAGGGAATACTCATCCTAGCTTTGTTTTTTGGGAGTATTTTGTACTTGTCCAAAACCTCTACAATATTCAACTTATTATGTTGTTGAATCACCTCTATGGTTCTCTTGCAACTACTTTCCCCCTACATAATGGTCAAGGAAATTCATATTCACAAATCAAACAAGAATCCTAAAGATGCAATTGTTGATAAATGAATTTAGTAGAAGGTACTAATTTTTATGCATACAAATAAATGCAAAATTATAAATATTTTATTAGTCTTGATTCCTTATGGTTGGTGCGAACCATAAGGATCAAAATGATCACAGGGTCGATGGTCTACAACTTTGGCAAAGAGATATTGAACAATGGGAAAACATTATCATGCAATTTTCAAGTTATGGTTGGCCAGACCATATGGCATTACCTATGTAGATGTCCCAAATGAAAGGTGTCTTAGTGTTCTAAAAGTAGTTAAAGTGCAACTTGAATTGGACATAAACTAGAATGGCAAAATATTGAATGCCAATAATAAATATTTTAAGAAATATTTGGGAACATTTATATGGCTACAAATGTTTTTAAGGCCAAGGAAGTGCATATTAAGTTTAGAGATATACCTAAATCAAAAAAATATAATAGTTCAATATTTTCATATTTTAGGTATTATTTTCTATAGTCATCATCGACCATAGGGGTTAAAGTGATTTACAAGCCCATGAACTGCAACTTAACTAAGAGATATACCAAGATAGAAAAAACATTAAATTTAAATATTCAATATCTGAATATATTTCAAGCCATGTAGTTGATGCCGACCATAGGGCTTGAAATAATCTTGAGTCCAAGGAAGTGCAATTTAAGCCCAAAGATAAACTTGAATTTCAAATATGTAATATTTGATTATTTCAGTAGGCATGTAATTAATTTCTATAGTCATCACTAACCATAGGGGTCGTATTGATCTAAAGGCCTATGGATTGCAACATGGCTTATAAATATACAAAATTGGATAAATATTATTTCCAATATGCCATATATGAAGAATTATTGCTTATAATTAGTGCCGACCATAAGGCTTAAAATATTTTAGAATCAAGGAAAGTGTTGAATAGGCCCAAAGATAGACCTTAATAGCAAATATATAATGTTTCAATATTTCAATATGTAATTAACTAGTCTTTATAATCGTCACTAATCGTAGGGGTCAAAGTGATTTAAAGTCCACGAAACATCAAATTGGGTGACAAATATATTAGAATGCAAAAAGCTTATGCATCAACATTCCTATAGTCGGTGTCGCACGACCATTTGGTGTGAATGGTCCTAATGGTTAAAAAATATACTATAATGACTAGAATAAAATAATCCAATATTTTAACATGCATGGAACTATTTTTTGTAGTCACCATTAAATGTAAGGGTCAAACTAAATGTCAATGAACTACATAATGGCTCAAAAATAATCCTCAATGCCATTTTCAAATTTTCAAAAACCTTTATTCGGACTCAATAGCTCTTATAGTCAATATTGACCATAAGGGCATTCAGAAAACCCATGTAGATTTGGCCATGTTCTTGTTTTCCAACTATATGTGTTAATGGTAAATGTTATAACCTCAAAATGATATGGGGGCTTGTGGGATCTCAATAATCCTTTAGAATAATTTCAAGTATTGCAAGGAAGAGCCTTATAGTCAACAATAACCATAAGGCAATGGTACAAGGATGACTAGATAAAAATCCATCAATGATCATGGTAGGGTTAAAGATTGGTTGCTTCATTCACTTGAGGAGTCTATTAGACCCTTAGCACTTTACCCTTAACCTAAAGCACATAACCCTAATTGTGCCGCACTTTACCCTTAACCTAAAGCACTTAACCTTAATTGCGCTTACTTTGAGCTTATAATCGATGTCAACTATTGGTCACAATGGACTTTTAGAAGGAAGGACCCACTTATCTCTAATATGTTGAAAACAGCCCCCTTGAACTTGAATATAACTCCATGTGTGAAGCTTGAAATAAAACAACTTGAGAATGTTATAAAGTGTAGATGAATGAAATTGATAGATCAAGCAAAGGCCGAAGATGGAAAACATTATGTATATATCCATTAATCAAAAGGACCAAAAATATATATAAGCATACACACATTTGGGGTTTAACTATTAATGCATATATGAAACTTTCCCCCCTTTGTGTGCAAATACTAGGTTTCATAAAAAGGATTATATGAAGGGTTACATGTAGCTAAGTTACTGAAAAAATTCCTCCTAAAGCCAGGTTTGGGTCCATTTGTGAATCAAATTGGAGTTCAACTTGAGCATGTAATGCAAGACATATTATATACATAGAATTCAACACTGACAATCAAAAGATGAGTCACCCAATGATAGAGACTTATGTCTTGAAATTGTAGGACCCCTTGCAATGGAATCAAAATCCTCTCCTCTAAAAAACTCTTAGAAAACATAAATCCCACCTTTCACTTGTCTTAGATTTAAAATTAAATACTTCGAGTTCAAAAAAACCTTTGATGATACATAATTCATTTTGAGCTTCAATGTCCTTACTCCATAAAGCTATATGTGATAAAAACTCAATTCCACAAAATTTTAATTATATAGGATTCACAAAGGACCATGTTCTAAATCCCTAAACCTATTTTTTATTTAGTTCACATTTCTCCTTCAACTAGTAATGAATTTCTTTATATCAATAATGTGTAAAAACAATCTAGCCTCTCAAAGAATACACCATAATAACAATATTGCATCTCACATCTATTTGGAGGTTTTCATCTACAATGGGCTCCACACCCTACACAACAAAAACGAGATGAGATATTTCAAACAAGTTCATGGTAATTAATAAAAGTTCCCTGAAGCACCAACAATATCAAAAATGCTCTCGGGTGCTAAGGAAAGCAATTGATGTGCCATCAATTTTGTTGTAGACCTATAGCAAGTGACATTCTAGGAAAATCCATCAAAAAAATATCTCAAATGCACTCTAGATATCTTGAAATCTCTTGGGCCCTCAAATGTTTTTTATTATAACTTTCAGTATACCTCCGCCAAGGTCTATAGTGCTCAATGGAACATTCAACATTCCATTGAGCTTTTTGCAAACCTTTTTTATGCATTGTGTTTTAAACAACAACCCTTCCAAAAAGATTCTCTTTGCTTCCATGTATGTTGAGTTCTCGAATGCCCTCTAGAGCTTTTGACGATTGAACAAGCTTTCTATAGACCTCCCCGAAACTCCTAGTGTAATTAACTTATAAAGAAACATAAGAAAGACAAGACCCTTAGTGAAGAATGTTTTGGGGTGCTTAGGCAAACAATCCATGTGCCATCAATTCGACTCCAAACTTGTTGCAAATGACGTTATAGGAAAAGACATCAAAATATATATCTAAAATGCACTTTGGATATCTTGAGTTCTCTTGAGCCCTTGAATGTTCTAGAGAGCACTCAACAAGTATTAGTGCTTTCTATATACCTTCCCCAAGGTCTGTAATGTTCCATTGAGCTTTTTGCAAACCTTCTCCACATGCCACGTTGTTAATAAGAATCATTCCAAGAAGATTCTTTCTACTACAAGGTCAATTGAAGTATCAAATAACTTAAAGTATAATTGAAGTATCAAATGCCTTCAAGTATGTAGGGTGAAATAATTTTAATTAATGAAAAATAGTCATATAATAATTGAAAATAACTTAACATAGGTAGTATTATTATATTAACAAAACAATTATCCATTTATTAAACTTTTGTTTTTCAAAATAATGGTCATTGAAATGTTATTGAATAATGATATTCAACTTTTTTTTTGTTCGAATGATTTCAAACTTTCAAAAGGAAATAAATGTAATTATGTACATTATTGAAAATTTTAAAAATTTTACTTCAAGTTATACTTTAAGGCATTTGATACTTCAATTATACTTTAAGTTATTCTATTAATGGCTATTGGTGGCTATTCTATTCATGGCTATTGGTGCCTATTCTATTCATGGCTATTGGTAGCTATTCTATTCATGGCTATTGGTGGCTATTCTATTCATGGCTATTGGTAGCTATTCTATTCATGGCTATTGGTG
>Ga0209208_10002509_pt1 | contig 26362 bp, 32 predicted proteins | sample S1TSphfallax_3_FD_187694 | JGI IMG/M metagenome (GOLD analysis project Ga0209208, IMG submission 187694) | Host-associated microbial communities from peat moss isolated from Minnesota, USA - S1T2_Fd - Sphagnum fallax MG (SPAdes) (version 2) | ecosystem: Host-associated > Plants > Peat moss >...
GGCGCCATTCGTGTTTGAGCTTCCAAGTGCATACCTTGCATATATGGATGTGTTGACATCATTAGGGCTACAAGACTCACCAATGTTTGAGATCATGCGCACCCTGCTTTTACAGATTCAACACTCATTGGGATATCAGCGTCTCAACCCCAATGAGCTCAGAGCTGTGTTACGTATACTGCACTTCATTTGTGACAAAGATAACAGAGCAAGGGCAATGGTGGGTCATGTTCTGCCTGATCCTGCTGAGGATGCCATTGTGCCTGATGACATGGGGAGACTTGTGCAGGCGAAGGCATGTGTCTTCGTGGACATGGCCAGTGCACGTCTGGTTGGTGAGATTGATGCATCACGGGTCAGGTTTGTTCATCCTCATGTCCCTGAAGAGCTTTGCAAAGACCTGGGCGTCCGCAAGCTGTCAGAGGTGGTCACAGAGGTAAGTTCCACTTTGTGTTTGTCTGATGCTTACAAATTGATATGATTACAGTTGTTGCTGAATTTGAAGAAAGATCAATGGTGCCCATTGTGCAGGAGCTTGATGAAAGTAAGTCACTGCAAATGGTGGACAAGATTGGTCCCTTTGTTCGTACCTCAGTTGCAGAGAGGCTGCGAAGTCCTGCTTTTGCAGAAGCAATGTGGGCTGTGGTACAGGAGACAGGAGAGGCAGTGCCATCACTACGACAAGGAATGACCAGCAAGGTTGACATGGTGCGGCTCCTCCAATTTGCAGCTGATGGACTCTGGTTTGTCCAGCGGCTGTATACACGCTTCTTTATGCTACCTGGGCGTATAGATGTGACACGGCGCTCTGATAAGTCATCATCTTTGCTGCTCTTGGGCGATGAGGTGTCCGAGAATGGGCACAGAGTCTTTGAGTTTGTGGACAAGAGCAAGGATCGTTTGTTGATTGCACAACCTCCAGAGTGTGTGACAGTGCCAGATTTGCTTGCGATTGTCATCAGTCGTCTGATTGGGAGTCCTGTGAGCCTTCCAATTGGTGCACTTTTCCTTGTGCCAGCAGGCACAGAGCTAGGTGTGCTGCATGTGCTGAGACAGGGATCCAATGTCAGCAGCTATGAAGGAATGAAAAACAGCATCAAGAACAGTGGAGTGCCAGGGATGGAATTGTTAGGGTCAGACACCGTGCTGGTGCAATGCCATCCATTAAGACCGTTTCATTCTGGTGAAATTGTTGCATGGCGAACTGATGGACAGGGAAGCATGCGCTATGGGCGTGTGATGCATGATGCACGTGCCTCAGCGGGCCAAGCATTGTACCGACTTGAAGTTGAAACAGGGCCAGGTGAAATTCGCATGCTTCTTTCTTCCCAAGTCTTCTTCTTCAAGGGCACAACTGCTGCCAGCCCATCAGCTGCATCCCTTGAAACTCAAAGGGATGTGAATGCTGGTGTCAGTAGTCTGACAGGAGCTTCAAAACCTCATCACCATCGGCTGGCACCTGAAACAGCAGGCCCTGGTTCCCAGGCTGCAGCACAGAAAAAGGTGTGTTTCTTTTACATATCTTCCAGTGTTAAAAAACGCCTGGCTCTTAGCATGTTACATTTCAGCTCTGAATAGTAGATGGACATAGGCAGCACCTCTGTAAAGTTTCTGTAACTGTAGGAATGCCTAAGATTGCACCACTGAGTAGTCATACCACCAAAACCATGACAGCAGAGTGTTTGATTGACTTTGTGGAATCTTAATTGGTGTAATACAGGAAGCAGTTAGGCAACCATCAGTAACAGGAAATGTCCCAGCAGCAGAGGTGGTACAGGCAGTGAGGGATATGTTGACAGCTGCTGGAGTGCCAATGGGTTCTGACCAATCAATTCTCCTTGAACACTCTTTGTCTTTGCAAGAACAGCTCAGTGCTGTTGACACTGCTTTGTCTGTAGAACAGGTAACAAACAATATTTCTTTGTTGTCTTCTCTCTCTACCCCCCGCTTTCAGTGTCTTGATTATGATTTCGGGGCTCAGTCAGGTGTCTCCCTAGCAGACTTTATCTGCTTAGTACAAAATCTAGAATTTTCTTTCTTTGTGAAGTTCAACTGGAAAGTTCAAATTCATCTAACCTGATGCTTTGTTGCAACTTTGGTAACAGGAACGTGCAGAGGTGGCGGTGAAAGAAGCAGAGGCAGCTCGCACAGCATGGATGTGTCGTGTATGCTTGAGTAATGAGGTAGACACAATAGTTGTTCCATGTGGGCATGTACTGTGCTATAGATGCTCAATGGCAGTGACCCGATGTCCTTTTTGTCGCCACCAAGTCACCAGGGCTCAACGTATCTACCGCCCATGAAAGAAAACACCAGGGAACTATGCACATTGTTACTAATTTTAGTAGATTGGCTAAACAGCCTAATGAGATGCAAATCAGCAGGCTTCTTAGGGTTTAGTGTAAGATGTCCATCTACAGACACCAGAGGAGCTGCCAAGAATCCCTTTCAGCTCTCAACAATTGGATACTCATTTGCCTGTTGGTCTGCAGTCTGTAGTGTAGCTCATTTTTGTAAATATGGTCGATGCAGAATCAATGCCCATTGCTTGCAGGTTCATTTGAGCCTCAACAATTCCTTTTAGAATTTGGTGGACAATCAACTGAATAATCATTCTACATTTGGAAATGCATTTTTTGTTCTACAAAAACTGGAGTGAACACTGTTAAAAAAAACTGACATACGGCAGCATGAAGTGGTGGCCACCAGGGCCACAATCTCACTTCTGCCTTTAAAAATGCTTTCAAAGTTGAAGGAATAAACCAGAGGTAAAACAGAAAAGATATGTCCAACAGAATCGTGCTCAAGGATCTCTTTATTTCACAAAATATATCTGTACATGTTCAGTGTCACCAGCACTGAAAGTCATCTCTAATAGCTGGAAGTGAAATTTGAGGAATTCCTTGGCCTCTACCAATTGTGTAAAGCTGCTTCCTTTACCTGAAAATACAGCTACGCAAATCCCTATCCCTAAAAGATAGCAGAAAGCATCAAGATGTGGAACAATCATCCACATCACATCACATCATCAGGCCGACGAAGCTCAACAGGAAGAGAAGCTGACAACCCATCTTGCTGAAGCATGGGTCGCTTCCCTGTCTCACGCATGATACCTTCTGCAATGTGCTGCTTTGTGGGTGTCAGCATCACATAATTTGGGTCCACTCTTTCATAGCTGCATTTATCACACCAACATGTTCAACAATTATTTCTTTTACTCCTTTCACCAGCTTTGGAGTGCAAACATCTAAAGCAAACCAGTTAAGCACCACTAGCTTCAACAACAGAAAAAAGATGGGCAAAGCCATCATATAGTAACATGAATCCTCAATTGACCACCTATCTGTAAGAATCAGGAATGGGTGAACACCTGTATTATCAGTTAGACCAGGTGATCTTAGTGATTATGTAATGCAACCTACCCCAATCAGAACCGTCTACTGACTCTTTTAGTATGATGGGACACAGATGAGACGTGTGGTGGATTGGAAATTACAGAATGATGGGACACAGAAAAAGGACCTGGTTTTTGATATCAGACAAGGCAGTCTTGATATACATCTCTGCCTGACACACAAAGTCTGTCATCACAACCAATAAAACATTCTCCCCAAAAAAAGGGCAAGAAAAGAAAATCACACCTGACACCTCCAAAATTCTCAACACGAAGACCAAACCCAAGCTTTGTCTTTCCTTGAAAATGATCTCTGACAGCTGCAAGAAACCAACAGAAATTTCACCACTGGACAATTCAACATACAAAAAGGAGTGGCACAGAGCCTCTTAGTCAAGCACACGGGTAGACTAGAAGAAATCTGAACAATTGAGCAAGTGATTGCAAGTAGACCACCATAGACTGGCCACTGTCATAAGCTCAATATCTCAAGTATTCAACTGCATAAACTCCTCTAGCTTTAACAGCCTACAACCTTTACCTCCATCCAAAGCAAGTAAACATATTTTTAACATAACATTCTAAAGTTCTGTTTGCTCTAATGTTTAGATTTTAGACAATATCCTTCCAGTACTGTAGATGTTTCCTGGGAGCAGAGCCAATTACATCCTACACCTGGAAAAAAATTACAGAAAATAAGCTCCAAATGAAGCAGGTAAAATGCAGTTCAACAAGAATACCAGCAAGTGATAGTGTCACTGATGGCTGCCACCATGACTTCAATATAAGCACCAAACCTGAGCTTCCTGAGCCCAACTTTGCCTGGAAGCAGCAAACATAGAACTTGCTGAAATCCTTTTATCACCATGCATGCAAGGTTATCCCCACAGACCACCCACCTCAAAAATACATATAGTTGAGAGCAAAGTTCAGTTGTGGAAATTCCATCTTGTGGGTTTGAATACCTGGTCATACATACCCCTTTGGCATACACTGGCTACTGCTTGACAATGCTTGTCTCTCAAAGAAAATAGGACTGGACTAGTACAAATATATAGAAGAATCACGCAAAACACTCCTAACTCCATGAGATGTACTATTTGCTTCAAACCGAAATACAACTATGGAAGAACTCTTTAGCTTCAAGCATACATGGGTTAGTTACAATGTGTAACCCCTGATAGAAAGAATTTCCTTTCCATGACAAAGACCTTCCATCTTATGCATTCAAAGATGTCAACAAACTACATACAGTCTGAGAAGATTCAGGAGAACATATGTGTGAGATTGCAGAGAAATCTCCACAACAAAGACTTGAGAACACTTGAAAGTAAGATGACAATGCATAAGTGCAGTCATGACCTTATGAAAGAAGCTGAGAAAGTGTCAGACAATCCTTGATTCAGGAGAACAAGATATGTCTTGTGAAACATCAATGCAGAGAAAAAAAGAGTGATGCAACAAACCTTCATCAACACATTTTTATTCGCCTGCCATGAACCAGCTACCTGCAGTCTTGGAAGCTGAGAGCCTGTGTCCTTCCTATATTTACTGGGAGGTCCTACCAAGCTGCATTCACAGCCATTTCAACCTTGAGAACAGGAGATGATGCACACATGAAATGTCTAACAACAAAGAAGAATGACATGAAGTTTCCTAACTATACATGACTGGGACTCTTTTTACCCTCAAAGCTACTGTTTCCTTTCAGAGGTGGACACTTCTTAACCACAGTAATGGGGGCAATCTGGTTGCCCATTCTTCCTCCATGGTTAAACCCTCAGTACCCACTACCCACATTTCTTTTTGATGACAGGTTCACCCATTGAACCCTGCTAATAGCTTGGTTGGCTATTGCATGTTAACATGTAACATGGCCTAGTGGTGAACTGGACTCACAACCACTTGGTCTATTGGTATAATACTGATGTGTAACATATACCACTTTGGAGATAATAGCAAGGAAGAAGTTTGATAAGAGAAAAGCTTGCACCTGTGCTCAAACTCAAAACCAAGATCCACATAGTTGGTGATACCAACCACCTCATTAAGCTCAAATGGATTCTTCACCTGCAATTCATGGTATTGTTAGATAACATGACCAAAAAAAGCATATCATCCTCTGTCAAAAGAACACTAGAGAGAACAGAATGCACTAACTGATCTCCAGACAGAAAAGCCTCCTTCTACAAAAGACCAATCAAAACACCAGAAAACCTGGAAGAGACCACTTGGGAAAAGATCACAAAGGAGTCACACCACAGCTGTCATAAAGGGAAGGCAGAGTATATAAACTCACCCTTCTCTGGACCACAAGATGGTGATAGTAGGATGCAATGAGCTTTATCCCCATAGTCAATCCCAGACCACACCCCTCTATCAGCACTAGACTGTCTGGTGCTTCACCACCTCACATAGGCCACACAACTCCAGAAAAACTTATCACATGGAAACTTGAGATACAAGTATTGTTATCTGAAAATCGGCATTTGTTTTTCTCATTTTATTTTTTTTGCACCAATTCAGAAACCCCTAGAAAGCATGTTCGCCCCAGAAGAACAGCTCAGAATGCCTTGCAGAGAAAAGAGGTTCCTTCTCACTAACAATGAAGTATTAGAGGTGAGAAACTCCAGAGAAGATATGCATGTCAAGAGAAGCAGACCTTTGAGTTGTCACAGACTTCAACACAAAAATTGAAGGAAGGATCCAGGGGACCCTTGCCTCCCACACCATAATCCACTGCGTAGCTCCAGTTGCCTTCTCCAAAGAGTTCCTGCTCTTTCATCACTCACACAAACACAACTTTTCAGTTCTTCACTAACTTTCAGCTTAGACATGAAGCATGTGGGTGAAGATATGGCATACACAATAGAGCACACTCACCACTTTTAAATTCCAAATTCACATCCTTAGTGTAACAAAAGAGAAAAACCATACCTTTGAATCAAAGAAAGAGTGTTCACAGAGGCACCTTAACCAATTCAGAATCTCTCCAATTCCAGTAGTAAACAACAGGGTCTGGATTCAGGTAGGCATACATATAAGGACTCCTAAATGCCATAGAACTTGCAGCACCTTGGTATGATACAACTGCAATTCATGACTGGCATTTCTTTCTTCACAAATTTACCAGCATCAAGTAATTCATACCAGCACTTTTGAACTGAACACCAGCAGTAATGGGTCCTGCTTTCCCAGCCATCCAAACAGCTGAAGGAACCCACAAATTTGATGGAGCATCTAACCCTGTTCCAGCAAACTCATTCATCATCACTTGAAGCAGGCAACCAATAAACAAGGTACATACATCTCTTTACAGACTGGCTATTTTTCATATCTGAAGAAACAAGCTAGGCAGCCATATTCATACTGTAAAGCATATAGAGTGGCTCACATTGAAGAGGAGATACAGTTGTGCCTACTGTAAAATTGGTGGAGGCATAACGCACTCCCAATTTGGCATCCTCAGCTGCCTTAGCCCTGCTCGCAAGCACCCACCTTGTCTCAGCATTCACCAGAACACAAATCTTTTTCACTATCCAGATGTAAACAGACTAAAAGGACTCCAGTGTCAAGCCCTGCTGAAGCTGCCACTGCCTCTGACAGTTGCCTTCTCAAAAGGTAGATGTAAAATGCAGGCACCTCTGATTAAACTGTCCTCATGAGAAATTAAAGAACTAATTGTACAACCAAGTTCTGACTTGGCCAATCCAATATGTAAAACTTCTAGTTGACAAGTGTCAATAGCAGACATCTCTTTACTCCCTATGTCAAGAAGTCTCCTAAATAGTCAAGAACCAGCTACAATGGAAAACTCCAACATAGATTTCATTTTGACATGTTTGTGATCCAATCAAAACCTGTCACATAATGGGTTGTGTGACTGCTCTGAAGGGTCAAACAAAAAGCATCACTGCATGTTGGTGAAAGGTTGACCTTTTGTTTGGTGCAAGTGGGAGTACAGTAAACACTCCTATACCACGTGTTGCATCATATGTACATGCTCTCAATTTGAAGGGACTGTGACCACACAAAGTCACTTCAGTAGAGTCAATTGCCATGAGAAAAAATGAGTAGAACTCCAGCTGGTCTGACATTGATCAATAATGTTCAACTTGGGGCACACTACAGACTCTCAAGATCATGAGCTGTTCCCTCCAACTGATCCTGCAAATGTTAATCAGCATCATGAAGTTCTGATATGCACACAAAGGAGTCAAACAATGACCTAACACTTCAACAGAAATAGTGAACCAATATCCCTTCATGCATAAAATGCACAAAAGTTTCCCAGTGAATGTGAATGTGGAGCACTGCCCCTGTCATGTTCTGAGACCTTCTGATATTCAACAATGTATTCTACACTTTGCTCATCATGTCACAAGCAAATCTATTACTTACCTGTCACTGCTCGCAACAGTGACATCCATGAAGGTATTTGGATCCATTGCATCTCTGCCCATTTCAGCACACAAACTTGCAAGGTTAGCAATGCCATATTTCAATTGCTCCAATGAGTACCTGTAGTGAGACCCACTGCAGTTGTCATCAGCAGGCTTTGCATTAAGTTATGGCAGTTTTTTAACCAGTCTGTCATCTCTAAGGGAAAATAACAAGTTGTACTTCGTCGCAGGAGAGTCCAAAGCAGTTGAGACAGTTCACCTCTGCCACCGAAATACAGCTTCTCCAGTGAAACCTTCAGGAGTTTCTCCATCAAAAGGAGCTCGGACCTTCAAACCAAAGGAATATACCATATCTTCAGCAGTTCTCAGTCTCTCCCACTCTCTTCCCGGTCTCCCTACCTTTGTATCCCTTTTCCCTCTCACAGAACCCCAGCATCTCTTCCATATTGACCACTCACTGAACAAAGCATGAGGATTTTGATCCTGAAGATAAGTTTCATATGCTCTCTCCACTGATAACAAAACAGCGTCACACCATGACAATTTCCTATGGAATCAAGGATACAACACAAGCATGAAATTTAATTGGCAAGAGGGGGAAGGAGCTATACACAAGCAGTTACATCCACCCGCGGATCATCGGCAGGTTGAAGTATGAGACTTGCCATCACCTGCCCAGCTTCCTCAAAATACATCTCAAACAGGCGAGCTCGTGCCAACTTGCTAAATAGCAAATCATATGATGACTCTGCCATCCTGCAAAAATCCTCCCCACAAACCTTCCTTTTTAAGTGTGAAGAATACCTCTCAAACACTGACTTCCTTCCTTCCTTTCACTACATATGCTGGTTTATGGCTGCCCTTTCCCACAGATCCCAAAGGTGCCAAGAAAAGCAAAGGAGCACTCTTCAAGATGCATGTGCTCAAAAAACACCCATATCTCAGTGGCTGTTTGCAACAACTGAATATTAGAGCTTCCAAGATGGACAATTTCCCAACTGCCAGACATCAAGGCAGAAGGCATTATTAGTGACCCAAATCTGCACTCTCCTGAATACTTGGGAAGTCACCCACCTGCCCGGTCGGATTGCAACAAGAATCTACAACAATAAATCTGAGAATCAATCTCATTACCAACAACCATAGTTGTCTATATCTCTCAAGTCTACCAGAATTTGAGCAGAAATCTCTCCATTGTACAACCATCTGCAAGCAGGTCACCAGCCCTAATAGGTCATTGGCACAGATGTGATCTGACTGAAAGTGGCCCAAGTGCAGTAAGGGACTACTGATCACACTCTCTTCACCGTTGTGGCAGCAGCTATACTAACTGGAACTCCTTAGCAGATGATGGTTAAGGACATTCTACTTGCTCAAGATCCAATAAAACCCTTCTTAGGGTTTCCAGTTTCCACACTGTTGGACGATCAGTTCACAAAGCTAATACATCTCCAGCAGCAAGGGTTTATCATCATCTTTGGTGATGACATTTGGGATGCAAGGAGCTACTGGATTTGAAGTTGTACAATTTAGTAACAAGGTCCATGCAAAGGTTGAATGCGACTTGGCCATCGACACTCAACATGCTGACGCGATGCGATGCGACTTTGATGATCAGAATTGAAAACAGAACAACAACAACAACAACAACACATGTATGGCCATAATCATCATCAACATCAACAAGAAGGAGCGATTTTGGACAAGAGCAATGGGCAAAAGGTACCGGGAGCGAGTAGCGAAGTAGGGGCGCTCGAAGAGAGGTGGAACCAGCACCACCGGCGATAGCTCCTCCTTGTGGAACCAGGAGGAGAGAGCGTTGCCCATGTTGAGAGACTGCTACTTACTTCCTTGATTGCTGGCTTGCTTGCTTGCTTGCTTGCTTGCTTGCTTATATTGCAGTGCAAAACTCCAGAAACTTGCACGACGACAACAACTCCCCGACAAGGGCGGGCGTTGTGCCGCTTAGAGCAAAGCTGGGAATCATGGGGTTTTTGTGCCGCTGGGATCACTCCTGAAACCCTAGGGTTTTGGAATCGAGCTAGAAATGTTCCAATCGATGTGGAATCGAGCTGGAATGCTCCAATCGATGGAGGTGGAATGTTCCAGAAGAGCTGGAATGTTCTGTACCTCACTGCTCGGTTCCTCCAATTGGGATGGCGACCTAATTAGGTTTCCTTGTTTTAGCCTGCGCACATGGTTACTCTGTTAGCCTGTGCTTAGCCTGCAGCCCAGTAGGTGACGGGTATGGAACAGCAAAAAGGCCATGCTTGTAGCAAGAAGGCTTGGCCCATAATTTTTCGTCCGATCAGAATGCAATATCTCATCCAAGCATTTGGAACCCAACAAACCCGGTCTAACAACCCATGCAATACTTGCCCTTGTTCACAAATATTGACCCTGGGTTTTAAAGTTCATGCATATTTGGTCCTAGGTTTTAAAGTCTATGCCTATTTGGCCTTGGGTTGTTCAAAATTTTGTATATCGTATTTATGTATTTCTTAAAATATATTTCATATGTCTTTATCCATATTGGGGCTTTCATTTAACTATAAAGTTTTGGCCTATCTCACTAGTGTGTTAAAAATGGCATGTGTTCAAGGCGCCTAGGCCCCTATCCAAGATGGCCATGCTTATGATAAGGCTATGATTTCGATTGGACTTGGAGTAGTCCATGTTAATGTCCAAGAAGCCTAAGCCCATACCCAAGAGGCTTGGGCCACCTTGATGCATATGCTTAGAAAATTCCAGCCCAAGTGTAGAGTGCTAGAATTGACATAGCCTCTTACCAAGAAGCAATGAACCTCTTCAATTCAAGAGATTCGTGGTTGCCTATCCTCTTATCCAAGAGCTTGGGGACAATGTCTAAGCCTATGTTTTAAAAGCCCAAACCCATGTTCAAGAAGCTTGAGATCTCACCAAAAGACTTGGACAATCCCCTCCTCAATTAAAAAGCCCAAGCTCACACCTAAAAATCTCTAATTGTGTTGACCCTATGTTCAAAAAGCATGGGACCTCACCAAATAGACTTAAACAAGTTCAAAAAACCCCCAAGATGCCTATGAAAAAACCTAGGCAACTTCAAAAAACCCCCAAGATGCCTATGAAAAAACATGGGCAACTTTTTTAAAAACCACAAGATGCCTATGAAAAAGCTCATGCAACCTAGGGGAATCCTCAAGATGCTTATGAAAAAGATTATGCAACCTAGGAAAAAGTCGAAGATGTCTATAAAAAACCCCAAGATGCTTATGAAAAAACCTAAACAACCTAGGAAAAATCCCAAGATGTCTTTGAAAAAACATGGGAACCCAAGAAAGTTTCCAAGTTTGAACTTTTCAATAGGGCATGAGGATGTTTTCAACAAACTCTTGAATGGTTTCCAAATTAGACCCGTGCTTAGAGCTTTAAGTAAGATGAAAACCATTCGAAAAACATTTTTTTCTTCCTTCATTCATGGGTGGGACTGTTCGACTTGTTGTGCCTTGGAATACAACTTGTAAAGGTAATAGTAACCCAATTGCTATAATTTGTCTTTTGTCTTCTATCCCTAAAACTTGTATGTGTTTGGCTCCTTTTCTTTCCCATGTTCAATCTTTTCTAGTGGGTACAAAATGAACTCTAATTTGATTATTGTTGACAACCAAGCATGGGGGTATGTTGTACATTTTAACAAAGTAAGCAACTTGATGTGCCATAGATGTCTTTTCTTGCTCCCATGTTGATGGTAGTTTCCATGTTGCTATTGTGGTTGTTCGGTAAGACCAATTCAAACGATTCTTCATTAAATATCTTGTTCATTCTAAAGAAACTTTGAAGTTTCCTTGCTTTGTAAAGTCCTTTAAGAGTTTAGGTGTTTTATTCTCAAAGATCCCTTTAATGATTGGTTGTACAATAGGTGTAGAAATACCTTGTCCAATAACATGCATGTTTTTCAACAAGGTAATAAACTCATCTTTCAATTCTAGTTTGTTTTAAGAATTGAAAAATGTTTTTTACTATAATGGAAGTTGTCCCTTTCTCTATAATAATTTTCACATGTGGTTTTAGTTCCCCTCTTGGGGTGAACCATTCATACAAAGACCTTATATTCAACTTCTCATATGGCCACTAAATTCTCTTGGCTTTCTATGAAACATCTTTAGGTAGTGGAACGTACATGTGAGATCACCATATTTTTTCATAGCTACAAGAATTGAAGGCCAAAAGTGAGGTGCAGACCAATTTGTGTGAGCACCTCTTTCCTTTTCTTTGTTTATTTTGAATTACTTACATCATCAATGGTCTCTTGCTTGATTTCCCTTTTTGAAATCAATGTTGTTTGCATTGGTTTTCGTGGCTTTCCAATAGGTCTCTTGAAAGGTGAAGGTGTTGTTTTTTTCTCTTGAATCTGTGATTGTATTTCCTTCGAAAGGGCCTCGACTTCTTATGCTATAGCTAATAGCATCTCCTCTTTGTCTAGTTTATAAAACTTAGAATCTATCATTTTTTGTTTCTTTGGTTATTGTCATTCTTTTGCACATGTATGATATTTACATATTTCAAATCTACATTAGAATGTACATGGTATCTCTAAGATGCAAGTATGATGATTCTTACACCATGGAAACATTTTAGAAAAATATGCAAGTTCAAGTACGTGTGTAAATGAAAAGCTATAATAAATCAAATAGAATGTCATTTTAGGAATCTACTATCAAATTGCAAAATAAAAATCAAGTGAAGTTGTCATTTCTAGCACTAATACTATTTATAAAACTTGAAAGTAACTACCCTTTGCACATAAATAAAACATTTTGAAAAACACAAAGAAAGACACAAGGAAAACATTGGAAAGAACTTGCATTTTTCAAGATTGGATGTATTTGTAATTATTTCAAGAATGTGACATTTCATTCATTTTGCTGAAATGATTTTAAAACTAAAAAAATGAAAATAAAAAAGCTACAAAATCAAGTGCCAAACCTTTTTTTATTATTATAAATATTTTGGTAGAAAACTTTGTACACATGAATCTAAGGTTTGGTAGTGCATTGAAATTGGTTGTTAGTTGTGAAATTCCTAGTTCATAGGAAAGTTTTTAGGGAACTTGCTTTGGTCATGTTTTTTCCAAAGCATGTCAATATGGCATGACAAATGAAAATGTGTGAAAAAATGTAAAATATGTTTTCATCAAGTTTGCATAAATAATTTGCGAAAGTGTATTACATGGCCCAGAAAATTTGGGAAGGGATGGTAATAATAGATTAAAGTTTGGGTGTTGCAACCCTAACTTTGGGCTTGCGACCAAGGCAAAGGGGTTGCAAGGGTGCGGGCCAAGAGAAAGCCCGGGAATCACATCACATACTCCTGGGAGTGTAGAAAAGTGTGAGGGAGTGAACCCTCACATTCCCAAGGCAATTCCCACTTTAGGAGATGGAGTCCCGGTGGACTCTCGAAATGTCAGAAAGCGATTTCAGAGGTCAAAACTTAATGGCTTGTGGCGTTATTTGCATCATGAAAAAGCTCTTGGAACTTAGATGTTTAAAATGGGCTCACATTGCTTATTTGAACATCTGAAACACAAGTTATGGCAAAAAGAAAGGCCGGGAGTCAAATTGCCAGTTTGACTCCTGACTAGAAAAAGTTGAGAATCGACCCGATTTACTTGTTTGTAGACAATGTGCAACATACCATTGGAAAGCTCTTGACAAGGGTTATAACTTTGCTTGAGACGACATCTCGATCCGAGGTCTGTTCGCAAAGTTATGGGGCTTCAAAGCTGTGGGAGTCCCAATTTGGGCGATTTTGGGACTCCCACTTTGGAGTCCTGGGATAAAAAGTCATTTGGATGTGGGCCCCGTGGAGAGGTGTAGAGTATACTATAAGGGGAAAGGTGGTGGCTTCCCCCAAGTTTGGGCTATGGTGAGTCTTGTGTGTCCGTGTTGCCCGTGGTTTGTCCTAGCACCAAAAGTGCTCCAACTACGCACTAACCACATTGTGTGAGTTTTGTGCAGGCATGTGTGAGTGAGTGAAGCTTGTTAACTTTTCTTAGTCCCATCCTGGGGCTCCAACACGCCCTTCTACACCTTAAAGTGATGTGAGCTAAGGAACGTGCCCCAATTCCTTCTTTTTCCATTGTTTTTTAGTTGGACTAACATTTGAGTCTTTCAAGGAGTTGAGAATGCGTCATTGGGTGGAAATAAAAATTAAACCAAGAAAATTAATTACCTTAGTCAAAACAAGGTAGAATTGTTTTTTGGTCGTACATAGTTTTTCAAATGTAGAACCTTTAGTTTTGTTCATGTAGGATAAATGGATGTTGTTGACTTTAATTGTTATGTTTTACAAGTTTGTTAATAGAATCATCATGTTCGAGGAAACATGACAATTTTGGATAACTATTGTGTTATGTTATAACAAATAGACTATTGTTAAGGTTATTGGCATAATGCCACCTCCTCTAACTTAACAAACATCACAAATTGTTGTAGATTGTCTTTTAAATTTTTTATCAATGCATGCGTTCTAAACCAATAATTTCATGGTCATTGGTTGTTCATTCATGGACTCCATTATGCAATTTCTTTGAGTTTAAAATTTAAAGAAATTGTGGCCTCTTTTGATACTTTGATGGAGGATGATTCAATTGTCATAGGTGAGTTGGTTGTGGTAACATCTAACATTAGAACTCAAATATGCGGAGTGTTAGATTTTTTCCTTTCATTCTTGAGCCTTCAAATAGTATCATCATTTGTTGAAAGAGAACAAGCTCTTGTTCTTGTTTAGGAATATAATATAAGGTTTTTATACCACATGTTTGTGAAGTGTCATGAACTTTTGCATTCCATTGTAGACTTTCAAAGGAGTGTTGTTGACCAAAATATTTTTTAAAAATCAAGATTGCAATTTGGATATCTATGAGCAAACACTACAAGTACAAGTGAACTTGCTAAAAAAACTTGTCTAGAGGGAGTTGTTGGTTTTTTGATGATACTAAATGGATCTAAAAGAGATAGAATGTCCTTTTTTTCAGTGGGAGAAACATGAAACAATGTTTTCTACAATTGGTTTCCTTGCTTGGTAGATTTTAAGGATTGTTGGATCTTAAATAAAATAAGAATTTTTTTTTCATTGGTTGGAATACTTAATAATTTATGGAGATGTCAAATTACAAACTGATAATTTGGAAAAGTTGATATTTGCAAATAAAAATTGTCCTAGTGATCATAAGGCAGGTTGTAAATCTACATTTAGTTTAATAGAATTCATTGAGATAGATGGAAGTCTATAAGAGGAGTTAGAGGAATTTGAAGTCTCTTTTGAGAAAGATGAAATTGTTGAACCATGAAAATGAAAAAAAAATCTGTTGTTTTAATTGGAGAAAAATCATTCTGATTTTAATTCTGATTTTTTAATTGAGAAAAAAATTCTGGTTTTTAAATTGAAAAGATGCAATTCTGATTATAATCTGGTTGTTTTAACTGAAAAAAATGTTAATTCTAATTTTAATGCAGATTCTTTAATTTAAAAATGCAATTCGGATTTTTTTGGGATATAAGTTGTTCACAAGAACCGGCTGGGGATACCTGACTGTTCTCAGATCTATGAGAACCGGATATGAGAGAACCGCCTTGCTAGAATTGTTTGATACCCTGCCCAGGCGTCCATCCAAAAAGAAAAAGGAAATAGAGAACCGGATTTTCTGGATCCGTTCTGAGATAAGAAACCGGCGGGTATAACAGAAACCCGTGCACCGCTGGTTTGAAAAGATCTGCTTCCCGCCTCGACTCTCTTCTCTCGAGTTTTGTTGGCTGCAAACGCGGCCCTGCGCGCGCAGACGGGTTTTGCATTCTTGTTGCAGTTGGAATGGCAGTTGTTCTTTGATTGTGTTTCTGTGAATTGGGTTTTCATTGGTTCTGTGTGATTGTGTTTTTGTTGGGTTTTGCGGTTTTGTTGTGGTCAGTCTACCTGTTGTGTGCCTATCACCTATCACCATGGTGCAAGCATACTCGTTCCCCATTCTTGACAGGAGAGAGATCGTGGCATACCTCCTGGAGTCGGGCATCGGCCTGGAGCTGGAGGAGCAGCAGTTGCTGAAGCCCACCATGGAGGCCATCTGGCCTCTTTACGAGTCCCTCGTCCATAGCTTGATGGGCATCTCTAGGTACCGTGCACAGCTTTTGTTAAGCTTTTCAAACTGTTGTATTGAAATGGATTTTGATTGCCATGCGTGAGAGAAGATAAAAATCACGAGTGCCAGGTTTCTGAACGCTGTCGTCGTTGGAGAGGCCAATATTGTGGTCGCCTCCAGTTCTTCCTCTTTGATAAGCTCGGGACTTCTCGCATTCTGGACGACCAATTTGCTTGTGTTAAATCCCGGAATTCAGATCTGCGATTAGGGTCTTGGGTCGAGCTCCCTCTTGACGCTGATGATATGTAGCAGGCGCGTGTCGAGGGTCTTCTGAAATTAGATATCATTATACGAGAGAGAGAGAGAGAGAGAGAGAGAGAGAGAGAGAGAGAGAGAGAGAGAGAGAGAGCTTGACCGTCATTTTCGGGTTTTTTTGAGAGGGAGGTGCAGGGAGGAGCTAAAGCAGCCAGCGTTTCACGCTGTGGAGAGTCTGGAGTATCCGGAGCTGCATGAGGAGTCGGTGGGGTGCGTGGCATCAATTCGTGCTATCATGAAGCTCATGTTCGCTGCCGGTGCCCAGGAGTTTTCTATGAAAGATATCTTCAAACCGGAGAGCAAACGCACCATCACATTTCTGAGTGCCATCATCAACTATGCCAAATTCAGGTAGTCTGCAAACCATACAGAACAGTATCCCCAAACCTGTAGGTTTCTGAAGGATCACCACTTTGTCTACAACAGATTACCTACATAAACCCATTATTGATTTCCATTCCCTTCAGTGGATATGAAATTAGGCCTCACATATAGCCAAACTGCATGCTTGATCTTTTGTAAGAAAGACAGGCTCCCCAAAGATGCAGAACTGTTTTAACTGCTGTGCAGAGATTTGGTCATGTATTCAGGGAGGAAAAAGAGGCTACAATAGCTCTGATGCAAGATGACCGTGATCGCACATTGAATGAAATTCAGCAGCTTGAGGAGCAGATTGCAGTGGTAAGGTTCTTGTTGATGCTTTGCACATGGCTTGATTATGAAGGCTTATCTGCACTCTTCGGAGCTTGATGTTGAGTGGATGTGAGTATCCAACTTGTCGATCACACTGCTGTGTGTGGCACAAGGTTGAGGATTTAAGGATGAAAGTACTAGTTAGCAGTATGTTGGTATGTTGAGTTATAACCATGGATGAGCATCTAGTCCATGACCTAAAGTTGTCACAAAAAGGTTGCTCTTATGGTACCAGAATGGTGTGGAGAAATTTGGAGGGTCTAACAGATGAATAGTGAGGTGGAGACAATAGAGGCAGAGAGACGTGCTCAGCAACCTGCTGTCAAGGCTCTTGAGGCTGAGAATAAGGAGCTGGAGCGCAGAATGCAGATTGCCAACAAACAGCATGGCACTCTCCAATCTCAGATTCGTTGCCTGAAACAAGATGCCAACACAGTTTCAGATGCGGTTAGCATCTTTTTTCCTTTCCCTGGGTCATCTTGAGGGACAGTGAATGAGTGCAGTTGAGATCATTACCTGAATTCTCTGATCCCATAAGGTTGTTGATTTCTCAGCAGATGCTGATTGATTTCCTTTTGATGGCAATTAGTTCCTGCTTGTGTAGTGTTCAGAATGTGAGTTATTGTCAGTGGAAGTGGTCTACATGTAGTGCTGGAGAAGTACTGAGAGAGTACATGTGACTGATGACTGAACTAAACAGAGCTGTGACCCTGATGCTGACATGCAAGTAGCAACTTTTTGTGTTCATGTGTTCCAAAACAGATAGCAACAGAAAATTTCTTGGGGACTCAGGCCAAGCAAGAACAAGCCCAACTGCGTGCTCAGATTGTCCAATCACCAGAAAAGCTCCAGGTACCTGTGACCATTAAACAGTGTTGGATCTGGAGATGGCTGACCACAAGCTGAAAAGATCAGTTCCCTGCCAAGCTGTTGGAATTTATGTACATTAGGTTTGACGGGATTTAGCAGCATGTGGTTGTCACTAATGTTAAGAAATTTGAATGAAGGACAGAAAGCTGTGGGGGACAAGAAACTTGCATTGCAAAATGCAGAAGCTGCTGCTGAGGTGGCTAAACAAACTCTGGAAGGATGGCGGGCAAAAACAGAGTCATACTCCAAGGTGAGCTACCCAATCTGGAGGTTTTCCTAAGAGAGCAGGTTTGTGTGTTCATGTGGGTAAACAAGTGGTAAGTGTTAGAAGGCAAGTTTTACAAGCCTACATCCTTTCCAAATCAGTTCATTCTCAGCCACATTGTCACTGCATTTCCTCCCTTCAACATCCTGGCTGAATTTGACAAATGTCAACATGGTAGCTTGATAAATGTTTATAGAAACAGGAAGCCTGGTAAAAAGCACTGGTTACAAGTATTTCACTTTCCTGAAATCTAGCATTATGAATTTGAGGATTCAGCTTCCATCCAGGCTTTCAGTGAGCCTTTAGTGGAGGATCATATGTGCCATCTTACAAAGACCTTGCAGCCTCTGTAGGCATGTGAAGAGTGAGCTAGCCAGACCTATTCAATCCTGGTTGAAGAATTCATCTGCTATTGTATGCAATGTGGTATTGTTGTGGGCTTCCTGACAGGTGCTGATGTATTTAGAGCAGAAAACTATGCTGCCCAACCTCTTGTTTTCAACCTGCTGAGGCAAAACTAAAGGAACTGGCCATATGTAAGTACTTTTGTGGATGATGTGACAGGCACAAAAGAAAGTGCGCAAGTTTCTGAGCATGATTGATGAGATGGAGAAACTGGTATGTATATCACCTGACAAGTTGACCAATTTCATTCTTCCACAGGCTGGATTATGGTGTTGTACAAGATAGGGCCTGTAAACCTTGCTTACCAGTCATGCTGACTGGGAAGAATGTACAAACAGTAGACAATGCTAGGTCCTGAGCACATGGGAGATGATGCAAATATTCTCTAGTCTCTTACAATGCAAATGTGGTGTAGTCTGTGGTACAAAAAGCTACTGCAAAGGAGGTCAAGGCACTCAAAGCTAAGGCAATAGCAACTGAAGAACATGACCAGTCCCTGAAGAAAAAACTGGCAGAGCTCATGATACAAGGTTTTATCCATCCCTACTGAAAAAACATCCTGTTGCAAATTGAGGCATTGATGGCTATGTATAAACTCACTCTAAGCTTTTCAAATGCACTGAAGTGCATATCAATCGGTTTAGTGCATTTTCACTTTATCAACAAAAGGTGTGAGTGGTTTGTATCTCCAGATGCATGGTGGTCTGTTTAGATATCGTCTATGTGTACCAAAAAATGATGAGACTAGAGTATGGTGTTACACCATGTTGGAGGCTGCAGGGCAGTATTGGCAGCAGGCCATTGAGAAGTTGGAGCGACAAGGGCCTATAAAGCTTCAAGAGGAGGACCAAGAGATGGAAGAAGAAAAGTCTCGCAATGCAGCCTTGATGGTTCAGCATCAGACACGTGCAGCTGCAGTTGCTAAGCGTAATGCCCAGGTGTGTATTGTGAATCTGTACCCACAGACAAACTGCAGTCATTAAACCAACCTATCTATTGTGATCTTGCCAGTTGCCCTGGTGTGTTAGCTGGAATCAATTGAGAATTCTTTCAGTTATCCTTTTTTGAAGACAGCTAGTAGCAACATTCTAGTTGCAAGTCTTGCAACTTTATTTATGTTTTATGTGGAAGTTAGCTTTTGTAGACTACCCAAAAGAATTTTGGTTTCTGTTGGAGCAGGCACTCAGGATGAGAGAGCAATTGCAGGAGGCGTATGAGAATAAGGATGCCATTATTGCTGAAGGCACAGCTGCCATAAGTGAAGTTCAGCAGATGGTATGTGGTTTTGCCTTCTCAACTTGTGTCTGTGGAAGAATGGGTAGATGCTATATGTTATGCGGTGGCAAGAGAGTACCAAAAAGAATCTCCTGGAACTCTTCTTTTAGAGACCTGAGAATAGCTGCCATTTGTTTCTTGAAATTTGATCAAATTGCAAGAGATTTGACTGCATGATTGGATGATATTTGTGCCGTAATTCTGATGGCATAATTTGATTATGTGGGATTTGCTGCTGTTGACACTTTTGGCATTGGAGATTGACTAGTTAGATTTTCCACCTCTACAGATTCTGACCACATTGCAGGCTGGTGTTCATAGGTTGTCCCTGGGAAACTTATCGTGTAATTTTTGCTTGAACTTCTTTGATGTAATTTTATTATGATGGTGTTGGGTTCAGGTGTTTGAGCACTACCGCGCACTTCTTGAAGGCAAGGACTCTTTGCCACGGAGAGCAGAAATTACAGCAATGATGAAACTGTAGGCCCTTGTATGTTGAAAGTGGACATATGCACCTGGCTGCTCCTTGGCTTGTGAACTCGACTTACTTTCTCAATGGAAACCAAAGGATTTGGCTTGTTCATTTACCAGCGTATGGGCATTCAGTGTCATTTGTGAATGATCATTTGGATGGCAAAGACAGTCAAGTGCCTCCACAGGCAAGCAGTAAAATGGCATGTATACCAGATTGTGTATGAAGTAGCTGTGAAGGTGTGAACCTGTAAATATTCTTATGATATACAACTACATTTGTAAAAACCAGTAAGAAAATGACTGCTTTTAGCTGACTGGGCGAAGTGGTTGCATTTGAATTGTTTCTAAGTTTGTTCTGTCGAATTTCTCATGTTGATCTGTGGGTAGAAGAAAGAATTATGGTTTCAGTTTATGAATTCATTCTACATTCAAGCTGCAAAAAATGGCATTCTCATTGTGTAAAATGAAAATGGGAAATGTGGGAAGGCAAGGTATCAATTTCTACAACCTCTAGACACATCCACAGAAGGATTTATTGATTGTGTAGGTTTGGATCCAGGTACCTGAATATCTGATAATGTCTGACATGGACATAGAAAAAAATATCAAGGCCAAGTTATATGCGAATTTGGTCCTTGAAAGATTCAAATTGAGTTACATAGATATGAGATAGCTTCGCTTCATATGTATAAATTGCTTCTCCATAATTAAGATCTAAATCAATGTGTATTGAATTTGTAGATTACTACACAAGAAGTTATGGAGAATCTGAATTTGACAACATATCAATGAACATGAGAAAAGAAAACAAGAAAAAGAAAAATGTGTGAAGTTGTGATTCATAACCATAAGATAAAAATTTTGTGTTTATATTTACCAAGATTGCAACCTTGATATAGGGAGACTGTATTATCCTGGGCTCTTCCGATGTGATGCGTTGTTGTCTCACATCATGTGTATGACTCATTCGACTTCTTCTCATCTTCGTCTTCTTCTGAGTGCTCTTACCATGCATGCACAGACAGTCTTTCTTTCTGTTCCAATCGAGCTATCCAATCCGTGTTCTGAACATTCCAGTTGCTGCAGATCAAAACTTGGAAGCTTGCAGGGACTAAAAGGAAGCAGGGAGTCATTGAATCAACACACTTTCTGCATTTTGTTTGAAGGATTAGCAACTGCATCCAAGCACAAAGAGTGACGTAGAGATCACACGGACAGAGATATCACGCACACAACAGGCTGGTTGGATTGGACTATTCCAGAAGGAGAAGAAGAAGAAGCGAAACTATTGCATTTACAGCAAAAAGGAGGAATGTAAACATGAACGTTCATCTAAATATAAATACATATCTTGTATCTCTCATGTAGTCACAAACTCCCTTTCTATGATTTTGGAATGTATCCTCTCTCAACTGTAGCCGGAGAAGCTTCATTGATCTCCCTGTTGCAAACAAAACATGATTGTCAAAACTCTTCCTTCAAGTAGAATGCGCCTTCAATCCATGTTGTTGTTACAGATGGCTGCTGAATCGCTGATGGTTTATTTCAGATAGAAAAGAAGACCTCCTTCAATCACTGCCCTAGATATTGTGTGCATCATGACAATTTGATGATTTGCAGCAGCAGCAGCAGAAGTAGAGTCGTGACAGCAATCTTGAGAGTTTTGTTGTTGTTATTTGCAACCTCTTGACACACTGTTTTGATGTGAATCCAATGACGTTCTCTGAATATTTTACACTTATGCAGAAGTTGATGACTTGCCGGATTGATCTCGAGAAGCTTGTGCATGCCTAAGGAGTAAATGGTTACAAGTTCAGATCATGGTCTTGTTTGCTGGCTCCGTTGCTGCATCTTCCTTCCAACTGCAATTTGCAGGAGGCCACTATTACTATTCTGCAATAAGAGATAGGCAGTCTGCAGCAATTATGGTCGTTCTTGATAGTTTTGTTTGCAAAGGCAAAAAATTATAATAGTATTGCATTGCTAACGAGATTCTCTGAAGGAGGATTTGTGTGTGTGTGTGTACCTTCAGAATTCACCCTCGCAACCACAACGTGCACGGGGACATTGCACGGCGGAAGCGTGAGTCTGAGATTGAAGAGCGTGCCATCCGACTCATTCCGAAGAAAAACAAAGATATCTTCCTCCATTTTTGTGTGGACAAGTAACTCCTGTTTCAGATCATTGACATTGTTGCCCTTGAAACTGAAGCTCTCCTCGCGAAGCGTTGAGTATTTGCCGTGCGCATCTGCCATGGTGAAGAAGATCCTGCGAGATCCACGGGATGGTGATCTCGGCGTCAGCGGCGGTACTTTTGGCAATTCTCTCTCCTCGTCAATGTCAAGCGCCGAGTCACGATATCTAGTCGCTGCCGACTCTATGATCTTCAACGGTTTCCTCTCATGGCTCATGCGTTTTAGCTGCTCAGCTCCATCGTCGTAGACTGAAGAGGAGGGACTCAGTCGATGTCCAGGCGAAGCGACAAAAGGTGATCCCCCCCGTTCTGTTTCATTGCTGAAAAACTTGTGTTCCTTCTTGTGGTGAAAAGGTATCCTGTGCAGGTGTCTGTGTTCATAATCAGAAGAGCTGCTTGCAGAATTGTTTTCTTCATCATTCGAGAGGATCTTTGATCCCCGACCTTCATGAGGAAAGGCGTTCAAATCTCTGTCATCAGTTGCAACCCTTAATCTTGAAGTGCTTGATATATATCCTCTGTCACGAGGAGACATCACTCGTCTCTGTTCTTTGACATCAGCAGGAGATATTGGAAGTCGTGTCATGCCGCGTTCTCTATCCTGATGAGTCCTGAATCTCTGTTCTCTCTCGTCTGAAGAAATCAGCGATTCATGATGTTCGCCGTCTTTAGAAGATGTTGGAGGCTGCAATCTGGCTTGTCTATCACGAGCAGCCGCCGTCGTCCTCAATCTGTGTTCGGTGCTCTCGTCTGAAGAGATCCTTCTTGTTCCATGATCAATTTCACCATAAGAGACTGGAGACAATACAGTGTGATCCCTGTGACGCGGAGTCCTCATTCCCTGTCCTCTTTCACCATCTGAAGAGATCCTTGTTGCGTGTCTAGTGCCTTGAGAAGAAGAGATTGGAACCGATCTGCGATGATCTCTATCATGAGGAGTCCTAACTTTGTCTTCTCTCTCGTCATCTGAGGAGATCCTTCTTCCGCGTCCATCGCCGTCATCGAAAGAGGTAAAACGCAATCTGCCATGATCTCTATTACGAGGAGTTCTCACAATCCGCTCTCTCTCATCTGAAGATGTCCTTGGCACTCCCTGTTCAATGCCTTCAGAAGAGATTAGGACTCCCGGTCTGCCATCTCTAGCATGAGGAGTATGAGGATTTCTAGCTTTGTCTTTTCTCTCAACGTCTAAAGAGATCCCTGTTCCGTGTTCAGTGCCTTCCAAAGAGACTGGACGCGGTCCGTGTTCTCTATTGCGAGCGTGAGTCCTCACCGTCTGTCCTCTCGCATGTGAAGATATCATCTTTGTTCCGTTTTCAGTGCCTTCAGAAGGGATGGGACCCGGTCGAGCCTGAGTCCTAACTTTGTCTTCTCTCTCATCGTCGAGAGGGATGATCCTTGTTCCTCCGCGTTCAGCTGCACTGCCATCGGAAGAGATTGGACGCGATGATCCGCTTTCACTGGACTCATGAGGAGCCCTTTCACCGATGTAGGAGTCGCCCTCATCATCTGATGGGATGCTTCCAATTACAGATCGCATTACGAATTCTTGCACGTCTTCTAGGGAGAGATGACGTCTCCGACCTGCAGAAATGTGGTGCTGCAAGTAGTCTGGTGTTGAGCCAATTTTAGCTGGAATTGCTTCATGCTCCATTTTCTTCAATGACGTGATCATCGGCGACTGCATGAAGCTCAGAGCAATCTGAACATTAGAGTCTTTCTATGATCCATCACATGTGCACGAAGCTCTTGAGCAGATCACGGGCAAGCTTATAAAAGCAGGCGAATATTTCGCTGAAAAAATGGTGGCAGATCCAGCATACCTGTGAAGTGCCCTTGTTGTCAACGGTGGCGAGTTTGTCAGTGAGGTACTCTACGACCTCAACTTCCCAAAGAAAGGAATTCAGTGTGCTGTCCTTCTTTGTACCATTATGTGTCACTGAGTTTTTGTAAGGTGGGATTCCTCCATTTGCACGCAGATAAGTACCTCGCTTGGTCTTCAGATTCAACTGATGTTTTCCCACTTGAATGGGTTCCCACTCGACAGCGGAATCAGCCTTCGATGAGTGGGTTTGTTGAACTTTGTTTCCCTTGTCACCCAACAAAAGAGCAACTTCTAAGGCTGTTAAGTACATGCCATTAACACTCTTGATCCGAACACTGTTGTTGTCGTCGTTGTTGAACCCAGTACTTGCTACCTTCTCCACACTCCAAATCGTCCCTTTCTCATTTCTATCACGTTCTTGACAAACTAATCTCTCATCTTTTGCACAGAGGTACTTGTCATAGCAACAGCTTTTCAGCCGCACAGATGCCACTCTCTCAAAGAATTCCATGATCTCAACTTTCAACTTCTGTCCTCCTGCACTGTACAAGCACAAAACAAATTGCAAACTGTTGGAATTCTAGGTCGTTGGAGATCTAGGTAAACTTTCTTCCATTAGAAGAAAATCCAAAATGTTTAAAGAAAGGAGATCGATGAGGTCTCAGGTTGATAAGCATGTAGCAAATATGGTGCCAACTCTCCAGTAATATTTGTTTTGATTTCAGAACACTTGCTAGTACAACAGAGGCTAATGCAAACTTACTGCATATCACTTATTCACAAAACTAAGCCTTCAAAATTCAGCCAAGGAGGAGCACAAAGTTCTAGATTTTCAGTTATTCATATGAACATGGGAAACAGAAACCAAATCAAAAGACAACAGAAAAGCTCAAGGAATTTAAGCTTAGACTCGCTTGGAGCCTCAGATTCAGTTGTTTCCCTCTAGATTAAGAGCTGCAAAAGTGGGAAAGGAAAAAAGAAGAGAGAGAGTCTGTTGTGATGGGTAAGAGGATGATGGCAAATCCATGTTGTGGTTTGCAAATAGCAAAGTGTCAAAACACCAGTGAAACCTTGAGGAAAGAGAGGGTATCACCTTTGGAAGCTTTTGATGAAAATCTTGAAGTTTCTCCCAACAAAAATTAAGACCTGGAGCCAAGAAATTAAGGAGTGCTATTTCATTGGTCTCCAAAATGAGAGCTTCAGGACTAATTCGTGAGAGATAGACAAATGCCACAGCTGAAACATATGAGCCACTCAAAATTGCACTAGACCAAAGAGGAAGTGACAATCTCCAGTTGAAGGAACTTAGATCTTATAAATCTTTTTTCCCCCCCTAACCTCCTTCTTACCTTCACTGGCCCTGGCCCCACACGGGAGGCACAGTCTGTCATCTCCTATTTTCAAGAGATTCCATCCCACCTTTCTTAACATTGTTTGTTCTCATGTTATTGTTTCTTTCAAACGTACCAAAAATTTACGTATCTAGTTAGAATAGAAACTATAAATAGATATAATGCTGTAAGAAACTCTGGAAAGTGTTGGCCCCGCCTTCAGCAAGATGTTGTTTTGCGAGGTAGTATTGTGTAGGGTAAGGACCAAGGACCAAGAACTGTGTGGTTCTGTGAATGAGCACCTAATGCGAGGTGGGGAGTGAAGAAGCATGGGGGGCCAGAACACTAGTAGATAAAAATAAAATAAAATACATGAATAAAAATATAAGGTGTAATATATTGATTGTTGGGTAAAAATTATAAATTAATTAGTAAAAAAAATTTAATTCAAATAATCAATATAATTATAATATAAAATAAATTGAAATGCATATATTAAATAATTAAATAATAAAAAAATGATTAAAAAATAAGTTGGAAAATTATCTAATATCCCTAAAAATGATTGTGTGATGCACGTAAATTTCAAACTTTACATTAAGTGTCCCCAGGCATGGGACCCTAATTACCCCAAGCCACCCCCTCTGAAGGTACATTATGCAAAATTTTAAATTTTTTTGCAAAAATTATATTTTAAATATTTTTTGGGCACACGGTTCCTCATTTTGAGGAAAAAAAGGCATCAGGTTCCTTGTTTTGATGAAACTCCTTTTTCCTCAAAATACTGAACCTTGCGTGCTTAATT
>Ga0209208_10002510_pt1 | contig 26362 bp, 19 predicted proteins | sample S1TSphfallax_3_FD_187694 | JGI IMG/M metagenome (GOLD analysis project Ga0209208, IMG submission 187694) | Host-associated microbial communities from peat moss isolated from Minnesota, USA - S1T2_Fd - Sphagnum fallax MG (SPAdes) (version 2) | ecosystem: Host-associated > Plants > Peat moss >...
AAAAAAATTTAAATCACCAAATTATTGATTAATTTGCACTAATTTATGAAATAATAGAATTATTCTTAAATTTTGTGAAATATGACACTCAAAACTTTGAATTTCATTTAATAAGGATCAAAATGCAAAACTTGAAGCAATCCAACATTTACAAAACAATCCAACATGGCAACATTGTTTTTTGCAGTAGGATGAAGGTCACATAAGTTTGGTGTGCCCATTGGAAATATTCTACACATGCAAATCAAGTGAGCTTTGTTGTAACACGTTTGTGATTGTGAAGCTTGTTCATTTTTGGTGAGAGTTCATGGGATTGCATAAGAGAATTTTAAAAAGTGATCAAGTGTAAAAACAAATATAAAGAGATGCATAAGGTGTTATGAGAGAGTATGAATGTGTAAGAAAAGAAATAAAAAGAACTTGCGCAAGAGCAAAAAGAGAGGTGTACTAGTAAATATGTGTAATAGGTTAGGTGAATGATCTTAATGTGCAATAAGAAACATAGAAGATATTGCAAGAGCTTGTTGTGTAAACCACGACAAGCATGGAAAGAAAGTCAATCTACAAATTAATGTAAATTCAAGGACATAGTTGGAGGTTATCTTCTTGTTTGAACTCCACCTATGAAGTTTAAAACTTATTTCAAGACCAGAAAAAACTAAAGTTCATAACGGTGTTATTAGGGTGCACTTGGTAAAACAATGTTTGGGAAAACAAGGATGTTTTCTACAATTGTTACACACATGACTTAACTCGTTGGGAGGCTTCTTCTTGTTATTGTTATCTTTTTTTCATTTTTTTCATAATTTTTATTAAATTTGTTCAAGCTTCAATTGGTGCATAGTCAATACAATCCCAAATGCTTTGAATGCGAATTTGCAAGAGTGCTAGAACTTTTGTCACCTTGTACCCCAAAATCTCACCATAGCCATTACCTAGAGTTTCAAAGTTATGGCACCTATTCCTATCTTTCACAAATTCCATTGTTAAAGGTCATATTTTGTCATGTTTTCTTATGACCTGTCCATGTTATAACATGTACACGAAGTAAGGAGGCATTAATATAAGTTTGTGGGTGAAAATGTGGAATGGCATGCATTTGAAATTATCAAAATGCAACAATTACTAAGTGTCTTACTTTCAAACAAACTACCAATTATGACTTAACATACATTATCATCAAGAACATTTGTAATTTGAAATCAAGTACCTAAAATAATGATTGTGGATGCTTTACCTTAAAAAATGCAATGATTTAAACAAAATTTCAGAGTTTGTAATAGCACCTTTGGAATGTAGATTATTGAAAAATTATCCATTGATATGTTGGCCAATTATATGTAGTTTTGATCATGTTTTTGGTGTTCATTTTCTTTTTTTCAATCATTTTAACTTTGTGATTGTGGTCTCTTATGATGTTAGGTGTTTTTTCACCCACTTTTGACTTTTATACCTTGGCTGTGGTGCTTTCTTATGAGTTTAGGTGTTCTATTTTGCATTTGTGACCAATGCAAGGTGGTGGTGTGGTTTTTTATGATATATGTATTTCCTAATATTTTTCTTTTTCATTTTTTGCGTCTATATGGTGGTGACCTAGTGGTTTTATACGAACATTTAGAACATTCTTTCTCCCAATTGTTACTTACAACCTTTGCAACTTGGTGGTGATGGTTTCTTATGATTTTAAGTTTTCACTTTCTCATTTCTAACCTTTGTAACTAGGGGGTGGTGTTCTCTCTCGTTTTTGACCTTCGTAAGTAAAAGATGGTGTTTTCTTTCCCATCCAACAACTTTGTAACTAGGTGGTCATGTGAAGGCATAATCAAGGAAATAAAATATTCTTTGACAATTAATCATTTGACATTCACATGTAAGCATGAAAGTAGCTAAAAATATATTCTTGTTAATATCAAATGTTCCAAGCCCTCTATTGTTTTCATAAAAAGGTTAGCCTCAAGTTTGACAAAGAATTGAATTATAAAAGCATATGGAATATACATTTGAATACTTATGTGAAATATATGTTAAAATCATGTTGGAATTGTCAATCTTAATTTTGATTTTGGTTCTAGTAGCTCAAATTGAAACCTACTAACCAAATTGGAATTGAATTGCACTGTCATGGATGATGGGCATATGGAAGTTTTTTGAGCTAAATCACCAAAAGGGTATAAATATAAATAAAACATATATTACTTCAATTTGTTTAACACTAATCTAAAGTATGATTTTCACCATAGTCTTGTTCATTTCATTTGATGTTCATATTTTCATATGTCAATAAAATTCCCTTTGAACTTTTGCTTCACATATTTCATGTCCTTGTCTTTGATTTTTCATGTTTTTTGTTTGGATTTAGATTTAATTTTTGTTTTGTTTTGGTTTCATTTTAGGGTTTAACAATTTGTTTACTTTAAACTTTTTTCATCTACTTCGTGTCATTTTATTTTCTACAATTTGCACTTTGTTTTTATTTTGAGTTGTTCAAATGTTTACCATAATTGAAACATTTTGTTTGTTTTTGAAAGGGCTTCTTATGATCATGTTGGTTTGTCTTTCAAGTGTTTGAGATCAAGTAATGATTCCTTCTTCAATGTCATTATCATTATCAACCATTTTTTGGTCAATTTGTTTAGCTCTTTATTCTAATACCTTTTTTAGGGGTAATTTCTATCACATGAATGTTGAATCACATTTCTATTTTGTTGTTGTCACATCGTAACAAGGTGTGATTAGGTCAAATGGTAGTTAAATGACTTGGATTGGGAAATTAAAATAACTTTAAATGTGGGACAAATTTTGTTGGGATTATAATTGATTTGATAAAGACCTGAAAGTTGGGACTTGTGGGGTTTTTTGGCAATTAAACATTTGAATCACATATAAAGCACTTGGAAATGCTTGCACTTGTGTGAGACAACAAATGGTGTAAGGATTGAACAATCTAGAAAATGGAGGGATTTTAATTTAGTTCAATTGCATTGGAATTCAATTAAAACTGAATCTGATTTGAATGTGAATGTGAATTCAATTCAAATTGAAAATTTCAAGTTGCATGTAATGTCATTCAATATTTTCATTTGAATGGAACTTAATTCAAAATCAACTCAATGTTTTTCACCATTCATCATCATTAGCAGTGCACAATAATGAAGACTTTGAAATATGAAAGGTGCATTATTGTTGGATTGTTCATGATATGCAATCTAGTTGTAGTTTTCATCTAGTATAAACTAATTATTTTAGTGTAGGTTAGAGGTTATAGAAGTAGGCTAATTTGTAATAATTAAAATAAAATAAAATAGACCTATTGGTGAGGTCATTTGAGGTGTTTGGGACTTCAAAATTTAACCTAGAGAGTATTTCCCAAAGTTGACCCAAACTTATTCCCTAATTGGGAGTTGGCCAAATTAAAAATAATAATAATAAAAAATTTGAAATCACCTTATACATTGTGCACCTATAATCAAAGTAGGTCCTATTTCTTTTCTTTAAAAGGAACCTCATCACACTTGTAACCTTGTCTTTGAAATTTTTAAGAAACCAAATGCCATTGGATTCAAAAGTTTTTCTTAAAAATAAAAAAACAATAAACATTGATTAGAACCTAATCATTCCAATGATAGAATATGAAAGTTGTAAATTATAAGTTTTTCACAAAGTTTGTGGTATATGAAATTTTTGATTCAAACATTGTTTTAATTTATTTGCCCTTATTTTTTTTACAATTTAATATTGAAAACAAGAGATTCCAACATACGTGCATTTCATAATAACCCATTCAATTACGTATTAAAACAAAGAATCATTTTAACTTCTATTTTTTAACTCAATTAAATTACATGTTTAAGAATTTTATGATAAATTTTGTGATATTTTAATTATATTCAAATGTCAAAAAGTACACACACTAATGTATTTGATTATGCTTTCATTCAATGGTGTTTTCTTTCACATTCCTAACCTTTACATAATTATGTGGTGATGCTCTCTTTTCAAATTCCAACCTTTCAATATAACTAAAATTGGTTTTTCCTATAATAATAGGCCATGGCTTATGTCACATGGGATGAAAACTTTGTGATTTCATTCATTACAACATATGGGTAGTTCCAAAACATGTTTGTTGAATAAATAATTAAATTTGAGAATTCCATGTTGAAAATTAACATGTTCTAATATATTTTATATTTTCCTTCGCAAAATTTTGCTCTTTGAATAAAATATTTTTTGAAAACTTAAACATTTCTATAAATAATTTAAATATTGCCATAGTTGTCAAGGTACTATGGTATGCCATGTTTGTTGCGGCACATATTACATTAATTTTAGAATGAATCTTTTGCTAGATTTGGAATCCAAATCAAAACCATGAAAAAGCATTTTTTGAAAACAAAATAAAAAAATTTAAGTAAGAAAGTTGATTTTTTTGGTGAAAAAGTTGATAAGTAAGCTGAACTTTAGAATTAAATATTATTTTAAAAATGAATTGTTGACCTCCATACTTACAAAAATTCACATTTTAATTTGTTGAAAAACTTTGTACACATACAATCCCTAGCATTACAGAGTGTATAATATGTACATGCATTATGGAGCATATAATATGTACATGCATTACAGAGCATATAATATGTACATGCATCATGGAGTGTATAATATGTACATGCATTACGGAGTGTTTAATATGTACATGCATTACGGAGTGTATAATATGTACATGCATTACGGAATGTATAATATGTACATGGAATTGGAGGTGATTTTTGAATCCAGCATGCAAGGAAACATGCACCCTAGGGACATAATTGTGGACAAAATGCACCATAGATGCACATTCTGGGAGAGAATATTCTATAAGGACACATTCGGAGACATAACACGATCTCTGGACAGATTTCCAGTTTACTCGGTACGGGCACATTTGGAGACAGAATTCCGCGTAGGAGAAAATTCAGCGGCAGAATGTGCCCTAGCCGCACATTTTGGATACAGAATGTGCCGTAGCGGCACATTTTCCAGTAAAGGAGCCTTGAGAGTTTTAGGTCAAGAGAGAGAGAGAGAGAGAAAGAGAGAAGAGAGGCTTTCCTCGAAAGAAACGCCCTAACGCCGGAAGGAAGCGGGCCTTTAGGGTTTCATGCTTTCTCCTGCCGTCGTTGTTGTTTTCGTACACTCTCTCTCTCTCAGAGATTTGTGAGGAAACGTGGTATGGAGTTGCACAAAATATGTGTGCCTCTGTACTGCGGAGTGCTGGAAAGGAGGAGAGAGGTTTGAAGCTCATTTAGGAGGCGTAACATTATTATCCTCCCCCTTTTTCTTGTTAAGAAAATAAAAATAAAAAGAAAAATTCTTTTTAGAGCAATGGCTGGGTCGGAGGAGAGGATTAAGGGTTCGATGGTGGAGTTGGAGTTGGAAGAAAGAACGCCCGAGTCGTGGGAGATGGCGGACTTAGAAGAGAATATGAAAAAGCTGCTGGCAGCTACTCAGGTGTCTTCTTCTTCTTCTTCATCTGCTTCCATGGTTTCTGCAGTCGATTGCAGGGGGGTTGGTGGAGAAGTCGTCGGCGTCTTGGATTCCGTGGTTGGTGGCCACAGAGGTGTCGAACAGGTGGATAGCTTTCTACGGGAGGCTCTTCAGAACCCTAGAGATCGCCTTACCAGTAAGTTTGTGTTTTTGTGATGCTCTTTAGGCATTTGGGTAGTAGTTTTGAGACTGTGGCATCGAGGAGAGAGTCTCCTGTTGGGTCTTTTCTTGAAAAATATTGGTTAGTTTATTCAGGGATGTGTGCGACTTTTGGATGGGTCTTGGAAGATATTTTCTGGTCCATTGTTGAGTAGGGCTGTTATCTTTGGTGTCAATTCTACAAGGGATATTAGATGCTTGTTAGGAGTATCTTCTGTGGAGAGCATGTGCTGGCTATCACTATCAGACAGTCATGGAAATTTTCTTTTGCATTCTGGAGAATTTTACATATTGGCATGGCTGTATTGTTGAAATAGGGCTTTATGTTCACCCTGTATTATCTTGCACACAAGCTTTAATTTATGTGGTTGTAACAAGCGGCAAAACTGTTCGAGTCGTCTTTTTTAGTTAAGGTTTAAACTAGAGGGGTTTGGAGACTTCACCTTGTTTTGTTGCCTGCATCTTGTGTGAGGCACATGGAGCAGATTTGTGGCTGATTACACCCATTGGCAGAGGAGCTGATCAAGTCTGTAGCTAATCATGGCAGCTCCTCACTGCTATTCATGATGAAGGTGATGGTCTGACACTTTGTGAGTGACTCTCATAAGGTTATGACTGCACCCTTTGTCATTTTACCTTCAATTTTTTTTTTTTTTTTGTGGAGATTTCTCTGCAATCACATATATATATATGTTTTCCAGTGGCTTTAGTGGATGTTCTGCATCCAAGTAGCTACCAGTGGTATGCCCAAAGGACATGTGCAGGTTGCAGGTGTAGGAGGCCTCAACTGCTAGCCTTATGTTAGCATCTCTATGCTTTAGGCTTAGATGCTTGCTTGTACTGGTATGAGCATAAATGAAATGGATTGTACCCTCACAAGCTTATTGCAGTGCAAATGAAGATGTTGTTGACTTTTCGACTGTCTATGTCTCTTGATTACTAGCAAACATCATAACTGAGTCTTCCTGTTGCTTCTGGAAATGCAACAGAAACTCATGACAGAGATTGTTGTGTAATGCTTTGCCTGAGAATTTGGTCTGATTGCTATCTACACCTGCTTCTTGGGATCTGTTGAAGTCAGTTGGTAGTCATCATGGCAGCTTGTAATGGTCTGACACTTTGTGACTGATGCTCATAAGGTTATGATCGAACTTATTGTCATGTTTATCTTCAAATTGTTGTTCCAGAATTTCTCTGGAATCTCATCTGTGTGTTGTGGAGCAGAAAAATCAAGCAGTGAATTTGGGCACAGTATTTGGGTCCACATGGCTGTAGTTTGCAAAGTATTGCAACCCTAGGATCTTTCTAAAATATGTATTCAGAATTCTTATGGTACTTTTGAAATCTGGACTTACAAGCTTGCTGTAGCTTGGATTAGGATACTATGAACTGTTGCTATCAGCTATGTCTCAAAGAGTGAGATTATATCATGAGTGAATTTTCCCATTGCTTCCAGGAATGTGTTAGAAATTCAGAATGTGTATTTTTGTATGATTGTTTGCATGAAATTTTGAGCAGATTATTATATACTAATCAACACCCATTTCCAGGAGCTATTAGCAGCTAATCACTGCTATTCTTCATGAAGATGATGGTCTGATACTTTGAGATTGACACTCACAAGGTTATGATTGCAGTGATTCTTGTCATGCTTGTTATGGTTTGGCTTGAAATTTGCAGGGGATTCAGAGATAATCACTAAGGCTTTGAATGCATTGGTATGGCAATTTGAGCATGAGTTCTCTACTTACTGTTTCAAGCTGGGGGTGTGTTTAGTCTTGAGGCTTGAACAGGAAGTGGAGAGATTTATGCACAATCCAGGGCAGCAGATGCTGGAGTTTCAGCCCATGCCATCATCATATCTGCGTTTGGCTGCTCATCGAGTGGCCCAGCACTATTCCTTGCAGTCAATGGTGGTGGATAGTGGTTCAACTGAAGGAACTCGCATTGTAGCTCGCAAAACAAGTGGCTCTCGGTATCCTGCTGTTCGCCTTGTTGATATTCCAGTCACAATGAACCAGGAAGATAAGACAGATGTGCCATCAGTGATGCCTGTAAAGATTGCCATTAAGCAGAGACCTCAGAAAGGAAGTCATGCTTATGGAGGTGGGTTGGGAGGAAATGACTCAAAGATCAATACTTCTAAAAGTGTGGAGGAAAGGAAAGAGGAGTACAACAAGGTGTGACTCTTTGGCATCCAGTTATTTGTTCTATTCTTGGATGTGTTTGAGTCAACTGGAAATAATATAAGAACATTTTGTGATCTAGGAGCCAAAATTTCAATATCTGCTATATCTCTTATACAGCCATGTGCTGGAACATGGCTGATTGGATAATCTAGTGGGTAAGAGCATGCATGTTCTTTATCTTATCAAGAACATATACTATATTGAGATTGTTTGTGGTGGTCAGAATCAATACCTCATTAACAATACTACCACAAACAATCTCAATATAGTAAGTGTTCTTGATAAGATAAAGAACATGCCACCACCACCAATTAGCAATTGTCAGAATTAACTCTGGTATTGAGATGAAATGGACAGTGTCTTGATTCTAGTTGGTTTGTAGCTGGATTAAGTGTGGTGAATTAAATTGAATGTTGATGATTGGGATTCCAAGGTGCATTCTTCTGGACTTTCATTGCCCCATTGTTGGCATACAGAGATTGGCATGTTATGTAGCATTGTGTATGTTTCTTCACAGAGGTTTAAATCTGTTTCTCTTGAGGAATGGTCTTCTCTTGCAATCAGAGGCACTCTTCATTCCTCTGGACACCACTGTAAAAGCTTTGTTTGTTTTAGTGGTTTGAAGGAGTTGGGTATTTGTGAATCTTGTGTTTTCCATACTCTGTTCATAGGCACGTGCTCGGATCTTCTGTAGCAAGCTGGGTGGGAAGGGCGACGATGATGAGAGTGAGCCAGAATCAGAGGCTTCTGTAGACTGTTTCCGTTCTGATGCTGGAAGACTAGAGAAGGCAAAAGATGAGGATGCCGTGTCTGCCACTTTAATGAATCAGCACTCAGAATCCCCACCTATGGTAATCCGGACAGTTATCACCAGTGCTGAGAAAGAAAAGGAGCATGTCAGGGGAAAGCCAAGCACCTCAAATGGTATGGGCAATGGCATGAGTAATGGGGGGAGTCGGGTGGCTATTTTTCGTGACCGAGAGAAGGACCGTCGTGATCCTGATTATGATCGGAATACTTCCAGGTTCTTGTTTTCACAAATCAATTTTTACCATAGAGATCATTGTCATAAGTGATGAGACTACCACATGCTGGTTGATTCTCCTTAGTTTGAAAAGTGCTATTTGTAAGTCTTTAAATTCTGTTGGTCTTGATGTACACATAACATTAACCATGATTGCCTGAATTAAAGCAAATTTGTTTGGGAATTTGACGTTTTGTTGATTTTCAGGCATCCTGTTATTTATTAAATGGCAGTCTATGTTAAGAGATGAATGTTTTGCTGTGAAAACAACACCTCTATGAATTGTAATTTGAGTGGAGGTCTCTAATCCTGATCAGAAGCTGCCATGAAGTTTTCTCAGCTGTAATTTTCTTGTTTGATGTCAGCCTTGAGTCAGTGTTGCCATTAAGGTTCCTAAAGAGATGTGCATGTTCTCACTTTTGAGACCACCACATCTTGAAATGGCTATTCACAAATTCCAACACTTTTCAAGCTGTGTTACATAGGTTCCATAGTTTGTTTTTATCTGATGGTCACTCTTCCCAGAGTATTGTAAGCAAGAAGTGAATGTTTTCTGTGGAAGCTAGATCTGGAATGAATTGTTTGTTGAGTAACTTGCTAGTTGCCATAGAATATTAATGGAAATATAGTTTTCTTATATTAGCCTAGTGTCATGTGAGAATTGCCATAGAAGTTCTCAAGAAAACAGTCATTTCATCACTTTGACCTACAATGCCTTTAAGTTAGTTGCTCATAAATTCTGCCCACTTTTAAAGTCTGTAACACATTGGATGGTCAATTGTGCCCATTTTGGGCATGATTGGCATTTGAGGGTGTAGATGCATATTTGGAAGAACTGGTTGGTGGAAGTGGAAGAAATCTTTGGGGTACCAAAGCTCACTTGGATGGAGACAAAGGGGTTCTGGAATCCTCCAGATATTGGAGGATTGCTGAAGTGCATCAATTATGTTTTTCTAATTGTACTGTGGTTTGGCTTGTTTGACCTGCAACAGGTATGGACAGCGCTTTGATCCTGGTTTTGGTGTGAGTTTGGGACCATATGGAGTGCAAGCCTTGTATGCCCCCCTGGTGAACTATAACACAGAGTTTCCTCAGCTGGGAGTTGCATCAAGGCCACAGGCGCACATGGAACCCCCACGGCCCCCACCCATCCCTCAACAGCACATGCAGGCTTCTTGGACTCCACCAGTAAACACGATGAGTTACAGGCCTCCAGATCCTTCTTTGATGAGACCTTTCAGTCCTGCCCATACAGCTCCTGTGGCCATGTACATGCATCCCCCACAGTATGCCTATCCAGGGCATGCCATGACCTACATGCACCCTCCTGACTCTTATCAGCAATCCCTTTCTCAGGTAAGCTCTGGATTTGTCTGATATTTTGTACTGTATCAAACATCTTGGCCATTTGTGGCTGCAGTCTCATTGTCCTTTTGTTAATGCATTGAATGCAGAAGCAAACTTCTCTTTACATCTGGTACTTCATCCTACTTCTTTTTCTCTTGACAGGAGGTGAACTCTCAGCTTTTTCACAAGTCTGTTGATTTTCAAGGGGCTTTGTTATTTGCATGTAGCAAGTTTCCATGGGTTATCTTTAACCATAGGTGCTGTTTGAAAGGTCATCAACTCCAGTGTGATGCCACACTCATGGTATTTACTATGCATCTGTACGTTAGGATTCATGATGAAACTCATGGTTGGACACTCTGTGAGGAACACTCATAGAGTTATCTCTGCATTTGTTTATTGTCATGTGGAACTCACAGAACGGTTACCTTCAAAGTCTCATAGATTTGTATTCCATTGGCTTGAGTAGATGTCCTACATCCCAGTAGTCACCAGTGGTGTGCTTAAAGGATATGCCTGGGGTGAAGCAGGCCCCATCCACTGCCCTCTATATAAGCCTCTCTATGCCTTCAGCTTAGATGCTTGCTTGTGCATGCACAGCTGAGAGGAGTTAAAGCTTACAGTGCGTCTCTTGAGTGCTAGCGAACATCATAACAGACTCTTCCCATTGTGTCTGGAAATGGAACAGAAACTGAGGAGGCAGATTTCGTATAAAAGTTTGCCTAGAATTTTGGGTGGATTATTACATACTTATTGACACCTTTTGTTAGGAGCTGATGAAGTCAGTAGGGAGTCATGTCAGCTTGCCACTGCCATTCTTGATGAGAGTGATAATCTGACATGCTGTAAGTGACAGCCATAAGGTTATGATTTCACATATTATTATCATGAAGTTTTGGTTCAGTTAGTGAGACTGACAGAATGGTTGCCTTGAAAGTGTTTGTCATGGAGTTCTCTCTATGATTCCATGGATGTTTCTATGAGTATCAGCAATAGATTTTTTGATAGAGGTGGAATGGGTGTGTGGGCTCTGGAGTAATATGTGGTATTTTGAACTGGAATCTTTCTGACAAAGCTGCAACTCTTCTGAATCCATATATCTGTGTCTGTATTTGTTGGATGGATACAGCCACATCCACAGCAACAACCTGATACAAGTTTCAACCAGACCTGGCGCCATTAGAGCTCCGAGGCGCGGCCTGCCCCTGCCATCCCTTTGAGGACCCCCTTTCTATGGCTGCTGTCATAGTGGAATCTTAGGGTGGACGTGCAATCATAGACATATCTTGAGTGTAAGTGGCTGGCAGGGAACATCGCAGGCAGACATGGAGGGTGAGTAAAGGGTGTTTCAAACTTTATTCACTGAAGGATTGGAGCATCTTCACTGCAAGATGTGGTTTGTAGACTTTTGGAGAAGTTTCTCAGCAGGAGTATAGTTGTTGAGGTGGGGATAAATGATGCATCAAAATTGGCTCATCAAGCACTGGTCCACTAAAGGCAGTGTTATGAGTTGCTGTAGTGTCAATGGCAGATACCCTAGGTGTCCACTCATGCTTCATGAATGGAATTGAACAAACTGTAGTAGTGGAATTCTTGTAAGTGTTCTCAAGCTCAAGTCATTAGCAGATGTTAGTATTGGTAGAACAGTGGTAAGGAAGGGTGCCGTTAGGGTTCTTCAGAAAAGTATCGTTTGTGGAGCATTACAAACGAAACATTTGGAGTACAAGATGCTGGAATGAGGGTGGCTCTTTGACAGCAGAGCAAGCAGAAATTGTACCTGACATCAGGTAAGTGCTGCAAGGCACCCAGGTACCCATAAGGATATGATCTGGGTGTGCGCTGTTGCTGCTGGATTGTTTGAATTTATTATACTTTGAATCTTTTGTTGTGAAGTTGGATCAGTTGTTCTTACACACTTGTTGTGTATTGGTGCAGTACATAACCTTGTCCAGGTAAGCTGTTATGGGTCATGCTCAGGAAGTCATCATGAAGTGAAGACATTGTGAGGTCCTGCAATGGTTCATCAAAGCCCAGTTTGCAGGTTAACCCCACATTTGTTTTTGGAAAGTCATATGGTGTGGTTGGACCTGGCTGAGGACGATGGCCATGATTGATTCATGGTCCAAATGGTTATGACTGCCCATTATTGACAATCCACTCAATCTGCATCGCCAATACTGAGAAGGTGGGCACTTGCTCATGTGGGTGTTTTGAGAGCAACTGATTTTCCTGTATGCGAACCAGACATCTTGGGGGTAGGTTTTCCCAGAAAGGGAGTGAAGTTGATGATGGTTTTGGGTTGTGCAGGCAGCTATGTGAAGCTAGCTTTGCCACAATTACAATAATGCTCAAGCAATGCAATTTCCACCCTTTGGTGGATGTTAAAGAAATGGTGAGAGTCCAAGCAAAGTGGGGCTTCTGCATAGAATATGAGGGTTTGGTCAAATGTACAGTAATTTGTGCAGAAGGAAGTGGATGGCACGAGGTTGTGAATTGCAGTAGTGGAATATATACTAATTTCCTAGCATTTCAAATCAACTTTTGTGGATGGTCCCATTTTGTTTTGATAGATATTTTTGTTGTAATGTCATTTTCTCATCAACTGCATAAAAACAAGGGCACTGCAGTGGATGCAGGAGTTGCAGCGAGGAAGCTCTCTTCAGCTTGATGTAGATGAGGATACACAGTGCATAGTGCAAGGAATTTGATGAGAGATACTAAACCATGGTAAGAAGCTTACAGCCTTGACAAGTGGTTGAGATGTGATTTCAAGGATGGCATAGAAAGACCTTCATGTTTAAGCCATATGGGCCCTCTGTAGCAATTTTGATTAGCACCTTATTTCTGGTGAGGACTGTTGTGTTGTATTTGAATCTACAGAAGCCAAAGTTCTTTTGCCCGGTGATTCCAGTTGGTACACCTAATACTGAACTATCTGTATGTTCCTGTAGTAGCTGCAGAACTATTTGAATATTGAGTTTTCAATGCGGCTATACTTAGATGTATCAGCTATAAAGTTTGGGACCTGTGAGCTTGATTTACATGAAGGTATATTGCTTGTATGAGATCAAAAAGGGTTGTTTGAAGCCTGCTATAGTTATTTTGTGTTAAATTCAGTTGAGCATTTGTGTGAAGCTGTGAAATGAAATTTGGGATGTTTGGTTGTAGCTTTGTACAATTGTTCGCGACACAGGACGACCTAACATACATTTGTGACCTTAGAGCATGTTCACAAGCAGGAGTAAAATGAACTGTACTCTACTTTAGATGCACATTCAAACAGCATGAACATTGGTTTGGACTTTGGACCTGTAAATTTGCAAAGGCTACAGAGGTCTGCAATTGCCTTTAAAAAAGATGATTGCTTCTGAGTGGCCAAGGTGATAGCATTAAAATTTCCTCTTATACCTTTCAAAATTTCAATTTTATGGGTGGTGAGACAAATTATACTTGGATTGTTGGATTGTTTTCAATTTAGTGCACTTTGGTAAGTAATGTGATGATGGGTGCAAGCAAGATAAAAGGAGTCACACTTGACAATTAGAGTGAATGCTTTAGAAAGTTGTGGGTTTGTTAGTTACAATGCTATGGTAGATTGAGATTGGTTATAGAAGGGGGTGAATTATAAATCCATGGTTTTTACACTGACCAAAAATGTACATGACAAAAGAAAAGTGTTAAAAATATGGAAAATGAAATATTATAATAAAAATCAGAAACAAGAACAAAATAGAACAAAAAACATTAAACCCAAAACAGAAAACAAACCAAAAAAAAGAAAAGAAAAAAGAAAAAAAGAAAAAATATTAAAAAGTGAAAAAAAAACTTGAAACAAAAAAGGAAAACAAATTCTACTTCCCCCTTCTTTCCTTCCTTAAATTTTCTCTTTCCTTCTCCTTCTCCATTAAAAAACAAGAAAATCCATTATTTTCCCCCCTTCTTTCTTTTGTTATCATTTTCCCCCCTCCTTTCTTCCCATTCTCCACAAGGAAAAGAAAAACCCAATTTTTTCCCTCTTATCTCACCTTCCTTCAAGTGGTTTTCGTTTTAGTATTTAAATTTGGCTAAATTGGCAACGTGTGAGCCTCTTTGAGTTATAATTTTCACATGAACATATTATGTGTCAAAGTGCCCAACTACATGGTAAGAAGGTATGCAAGTCTTTACTAATTAGGGGAAAAATCTAGTCAGATATGATTTGCTACAAAAAGGTTTTATAAGTAAGTTTTGGGGCTACAAGCTTTCAATTTTTTTCAAGTTTGTTGTAAATAATTATTTTCTTATTTCCAATTTTTTGCGACAAAGCTATATGGAGGAATCAAACCTTGACCCATAGAGGCCTTGCCCATTGCAACATAAAGCCTAACCTACACAAAAGAAAATGTTAGTCCTAAATTGTCAATGCAAAAACAAGTGTCAATTCATGTTTTCTTAAGGCCCCAAAAAAGGGTTGGAACTTGATTGAAGCTTCAAAACCATCATACCAAAATAACATGGATCACATTCATCTTCAAGCTTCAACACCATATCGAGTTCTTCTTTCCTTCCAATTTTGAATTGCCACTCCAAAAGGGAAGTTTTACATGGTGAAAAACTTCTGACTAAACATTTGAATGACTAGTTCCAAATGTTCCATCAATCAATTATTTAATTTAATTTTCATAAAGGTGAGTGTTAAAAAAACACTATTCATCCTTTATTGAACCATTCACTTGCACCATAGCAAATTCAAGTGATTTGATGTATTCATGGATTTTTGTTCAAAAATCCAAGATTAAAAAAGGTTTTCCATAGCTTGGTAAGTGGGTTGATATCAAATGGTTTTTGCATTGCCAATTTAACATTAATCTTCATGGTAAGGACAAGCAAAGATCTTTGCAAATCAAAGGTAGTGGTTGAAAATAATCTTGGAATCCATACCTCACTAGGCTTGACCTTCTTGAGGTGGCAAAATGTAGCCTTGAAGATTGTTAATTGAACAACAAACCTGAGTTTAAGTTCTAGTTGCAACTAGTATTGGGCCTGTACACAACCTCAAATGCATCCATCAAATCGTGGTTTGGGAATCAACATTGCAATTTTGTAATAAGTTGATTGGAAGCTTCTATACATTTTTGTTTCACAGATGCCACAACCTTTTCATACACATGTATTGTCATGAAACTAGATGCCCCAATCTGATTTACATATGTGGCCCAAACCTGTTGTTCGACAAACTCAAAAGCTAAGTGATTTGTTCATGTATTTAAATTTGTGATCCACCAAAGACTTATGTTCTCATGAGCAGAATTGATAAGGGCATGGAAATTTTGAAACACATCACCTTGGAAATAAGATTGGTTGTCACAATACATTTAATATATACATCCCAAGTTCACAAATTTTCATTATGGCTATGAATTCACACACAAACACATCACGTAGTTGGGAAAATTTGATCAATGAATGGATTGCCTCCAATAGTGGCATAATTGCATTCAACCTCAACAACGTTTTTACATTAGTTAGCAAACACAAATTAGACTTGGTAGAGGCTATGGTGGCTGCATTTAATGTTATTCTCATGTGGAAGGTGCAATATTCAGACAACACACGCTTGACAAGACTGATAATGGATATCCACCTAGTTTTGATATTTCGTAATATTTTGTTGCCTTTAATTTCCATGACTTCTGCCAATTTGGTAAACTCTAAGCATTTTTTAGGGTTGTGGCTGAAATAAACATACAAACATTATAAAAATACTTGAATGTGAGATATTAAAGGTAAGTGTGAGTTTTAGAGGTAATTTGTATTGCCAACTTAATTTTATGAGTCATACAATGTACATTAGTGACAAATGAAGCATATGTTGTTAGATTTGAACTATAACTCCAAATATGAGACCTTGGAAGGTATTGACCCCATAGGGGTTTGTAGGAAGAAGACCTTGTTTCAAGGCTAGTCTATTTTGGTGTCATCAAAGAGTTCATGATCAACAAAGTTAGACTATTACTTTTGGATCTAGAAAACACATGTTTCACATTCAACAACAAGGATATGCGACACCAACCTTGGACTATATAACCATGCACACTTGCCCAATGCACTATCCATAGAAATAATTTCATCAGATATTAAGGATACAAACTTGGCATTTTGGATAATAGTTTTTGTGGCCTTTTTCACTCCATTTTCTATGTGTTCTACCATTTCCTAGCTAACCCCATTGAACAATTTTTTTTGGAATAAATCAAAACTTCAAGAACTTAAACAAATTCTTGAAATCTTCATGATTTGCCATTGGCTTACCTTTACTCAAGAAATTGAAAATAGAAGCAAATTGAACAAGTTTCCCTTTATTTTCCATTGCTTGACCAAGATCAAGCTATTGGAAGACAATTGTTGTTGATAGGTAAGCATAAGCAATTTCATTTTTTGCATGCCCACATTTTGGATCCATAAACCACTTACCATTAGGAGCTTTCTTTTTAATTGTATGCTTTTCAATGGAATCCCACTTAACCACCACAACCTTGTCCTTCTTTTCAATTTTACAATAAACACGACATTTCAGAGAAGTAACCAATCCAGCTTCATTGAAAATGGGCTTTACCCATTGCATTTTCAAAGCCCAAACATTGTGAAACTTGTGATTCACATTTGTGATATTCATATTGTGATATTAGAAGTTTTTTTTCATCATTTGGGATTAAAAACATGGACATCTTCAACAACAATGGGGTTAGGGTTCTAAAAAGGTTCAAACATTTTAGGAATTGTGTTGCAATTTTGAAGCAAAATAGTTGTCAATTCATGAAATTGCAATTGGTTTCTTTGTTCACCTTTGTAATTGGATTCATGTACATCAAAAGAAACAAATTCATTATGTGTCAAAGTTTTTTTTGGGATTCAACCAACAAAAAAATACTTAAATTTGAAATTATTTGGAATTTGTAATTTTAAGTGGTTGAAGTTTGAAACAAAATAACAAATTTCAAACAACAAAATGAACCAAAAATTAAAATTAAAAAAATTACTAGAAAAGGTTCACCTAAAGTAGATTTGTAATAAAAAATTTGAATGCACATGGTAGTGTAGGCCACTATAGTTTGTAGCCCGATAGCATTTCAAAGAAAAAAATGGTTGCATTTCCTATAGCTTTAGACAAAAAACTTGAACCAAACCTTAAAGGTTTTAGGGCACAACTTGCAACTAATTGATTGGTGGTTCACCACTACTAATGCCCACTACCATGTATACTTGTAACTTTAATGCTCAAAGGTTCATTATTATTGGTGCCCATTGCCATGCATATTACATGCAACCCTAATGTTCAAATCTTTAACAAGAGATCCAATTGACAACCTAATACCACTTGTAATTTAGTAAATGAAGAAAGGTTTAAAAATCAAGTCACGAATCACTATTATTACATAATCGATGGTGCACTTTAGCAAATTAAATTTTGATTGTGACTTTGCACATCACAAAAAAAAGACACATTGTGAGCCTTGATATTTGAGCACCAAGTTCTAATTCCCAATTCTTAAGGATCCTAAACAAAGATCATTGAAAAATTAATTCAAACAAAAAAAATTACTATCAATCCTTGTTAAGAAGTATTGAGAATTTGGCATTGAACAATTTGAGTGCACAATAAAAATTCAAAAATCCAAGGGCTTTGATTGCTTCAATGATAGATTACCAAAATCCAAGGGCTACAATATGGGCTACAACAACTTCAATGATGGATTGTGACTTGCAAAATGTGAGTGCACAAATCAATGATGATTATTGATGTAATTGTTGATGTTGACAATCAATGCAGGTGTCAAAGTTGATAGTTGATGCAAGCATCAATGTTGACAGTTGATGCAAACACCAATGCTAACAATCAATGTTGAGTCCTAACAGTCAATACACAAGTTGATTTTGATAGTTGATGCACAAGTCAACAAAACCAGTTGATGATGACAATCAATGCACAAGTCGAGAACAACAATCAATGATGATAGTAGGCTTCAACAATGAACCTTGCAAAGTTGGCATTCAAGACTTGATAATCACTACACATAAAAAGACACAACAAACATTCAAATGGAATTTGGGAAAATCGATTGTTGAAATCAAACTTAAAAAAGAAATTGCATTTCAAAAGAGTAGTAAACTTAATTCAATGTTTAAGTTTATTAGTTGACAATCATGATTCATTGCTGTTGAAGCTTGAATGTTGAATTGGCATTTCACAGTGATGTTGCCTCTTTACAAGTTACAACACTCAATGTTCAATGGGTCATACGAGCTTGTAATGACTTGAAATCTATTACAAAACAAGTGTGATGTTGAAAGATTTACTGCAAAACTCGTCACTCCCATCACCTAAACTTTGGTTGAATGTTGTTTGAAGTTTGCAAGTTTTAGCGTTGCACAATGCACATTGCTCATCAACATTGGACAAAATCATCATTCAACATAGGGCAAGCGAAATAGGTTTTGGGAGGAAGGAGGGTTTAGTAAAAACTTGTTTGAAGGAGGGGTTAAGGTTTTGATATCAATGATCCTCAGGGTGAAAATCTAACAATCTACCTAAATAATCAGCGGATTATGTGAATAAACATTTTCTCGTGGCGACATAGTAACAAAACAAAAACGTCCATTGTTTACATGGCAATGACATTGAAATGTTTTTAATGAGATATTTGCAAGATTAATGATTAAATGTGTTGTTGTCACTTTAAGATTTGTGTTACTTCAAGATCATAGTTTTTGAAATTTCACATTATGTATTTATTTTGTCAAATCATTTTCATATAAATTTTTTTGAAATTTCAAAACCATGCCGAAAGTGTGTGTATGAAAAACATTCACCTTTCCCAAAAGTGAAAGCTGCAGATTGTATAATTTTATTACCTTTCAAATGTTTTGGGTGAATTATGCAGATAACCATTTTTTAGGTAATTTGTTTTCTTGTGTAGATAATTTAAATTTTTTTATGAATAAAAATATATAAAAATTTTGTGGTCAAATTGGATATGCACAATTTACCCATCATACAAAATTAAAATGAGGACCTGGAATTCTTAAGCTTGGCCATTTCCATTTTGTTCTTGCAAGGTCCATTTATTAGCAAAGTTTCACACCTATTGCTAATTGGGTGCAACCAACACTAACAATGGTTCCTATGCATGATGATTCTATGAGTGTGGTTTGGCCATTGGCAATCACCCCATTGTGAACGTTTTCACAACAAGTTGATACACATGAAATTCAAAGAGTTTGAAGAACTCATATCCTCATATAGACACCAAGTTTTTGTGCAACTTAACAATGTGTTCTAGTAATGTTTATACATTGCTCATACCAAAATGGAACCCTCAAAATTATTGTAGAATTAGCAAAGACCTAATCTATCTCTATTTTACTCCAAAAAATGCCATATTTTATTCTTAATTTACTTTTGCAGTCCACCCACAACAATATGAATTTCACCAAGATAAAACTAGCTAACAAATATATTTGCTTTACTATATTGGACCTTGAGTGTGTCCCCCCTTACTTAAATCTAATGTTTAAAATCTAATGTAGGGCTAAATATTAATTCATCATTCACTAGGAAAACTCTGTATTTAAACTCAAAAGCCACATCCTTAGACCAACACCACTATAATAAGCTACATGTTGCATGACCAATTGCTTGAGTTTCATCTTCCATTGGATTGTGAGCTAGATTTTGGTGGTTTGTTTTAGTAGTTGGGCATCAACAATACTCTCCTACCCTTTTCATCCTTGTCATGAGATCATCGATGAATGAGTGGAGTTCAAATGTGGGATTGGTAATGGGGGTTATGGAGAAGATTAGCAATATTTTTTTCTATTTTCCAATTGAATGAGTGATGGGTTTAAAATGTCATTGCCTTTGACTTGCAATTCCAATGTTCAATTAAAGAAATAAAATCTTCTTATTATGTTTTGGGTAGTTGTCAACAAATCATTGAACCCATGAAAAATCAATAAATTTGAAATCATTTATGTGGTTTTATTAATAATATTATTTCTTGTTACCATGATTTTTTTAGTCATCTTTGTCATAATCATAATATGTCTAGTGTCAAATTCGAATCATCACATCCTAGGTCACAACCCAAGACCTTGACCATCCAACCACCACCTTAGTACAAGAGATATTTATATGTTTTACAATAAACATATGCATTGTAACCTTATTGCATAATTGGGTAGTTTATGATAAAATCAATAACAAATATCTTTAATTTTATTATTATGTTTCATAATTACATTGGAATTTGTAATGTCTTTTAATTTCAAAATGTAAAAAATGGCATTACATAGTATTGACTTCGATGATTTGATTTAATTTAATATTTTTTCAATTTAAAATTGAAATATATATTAAAAAAATTAATTCCAATTAATTGATTAATCAATTATTAAAATTTATTTCATTCCAAATGTAAGAAAATTAAATGTTTTAATATTTTGATTAGGTCCATAAATTCAACAATATCTGTCTTAAAATTCCATGTTCAAAATTTCACAATGAAATGAATTTGACTTATGAAAGTATATAATTAAAATTTCCATGATTTTAATTTTCATATTTTTAGTTAAAATATATTTTTTCAATTCCAAATTTTAAAACATTACATAAATTTGCAATCATATTCCAAAAGAAAAAATGCAATGTCTTTTGTTATGAAGAGGTAATTATGTAATTATATATTAATGAATTTAACTTCAAATGTGAAGTACATATTTATAAATTGATCCTACAACTTCATAGGTCTTTGAAATTACATTTGTAAATGTATAACAATATAAGAATATGAGAACCATATTACATTAATTATTAAATTCCAGCCTAGGCCTTTAAGCTTGTGTTTAGTTTGGTTTGGAACTATAGGCTTTTTGATGTTTTTTGAACTTTAGCCATTCAAGGCTTCTACTACATGAATAGTTCAAGTTTCAAATGTATATTAATTATTTATTGTAATTAAATTACGAAATTTCAATTTAATGATCCATTTTTTCATGTCATTTTAGTTTTGTCCCATGTTTCTTTTATTTGAATCTCTATAAATAGTAGTTGATGATATAAGAATTATGCTTTAAGGTAATTTTGTTTTATTAATTAGGTTGAAAAGGTACTAACATTTATTTATTTTTCAATTTTAATATTGCGCATAAAAAATTAATATCAAAAGTAGCATCACAATCACATGAAATAGTTTTAAAATTATTGACTTTTATCAACTTAGTTGTATAAGTTAGTCAAGATCTCCAAATTCACTTAGGTATTGCATTAGTCATTGTGTTCAATTTGATAAGATAAGTTTTTTTTTGAATAATTATGGGCATGCTTAGTTTTGATGTGATTCAAAATGAAGATGATATTTTGTAGTCACATGAATAAGAGCCATTGCAAGTGTAAACAATGGTTGGGTTTTCATATTTTGAATGTTAGAAATTGTATTAATGTTGTAAGTTTTTAATGTGTTTACATAATAATATTTGTAATATATTATGGAAACGTGTGGTATGTTTTGGAATGAATATAATGAAAATAGAACATTAAAAAACATTCACTAGATATTATAACCAATATTAAAAAAACCCAATTTTTGGAAAGTTTCTTTAAATATATATTTACATGATGTTAAATGTAACTTTTTTTAAGTCATAAAAAAAATTTAGTGATTTTTCAGTTATATATATATATTCTTCAAAATAAGCACTTATCAAAGTGGTAGGTTTGGTCTTGTTAGTGTTGATACATTTAGTCATTCATTTCAAACAAGTAGTTTTGATCATACAATCACTTAGTTGCAATGCTACTAGCATAAAAACCATTGTTTTGGTAAGAATGTATGAAATTCAATTCAAAATCAAAATGTAACCAAGTATTAGCCAAAATTGTTGGTCAACTAACCACTAACTTGTTCTAACTAATAATTAACCAATTCTAACTAGTTTATAGCAAGTGTTGAATAAATAACCTAACCTACTAATAATCTACCCCATTAATACACATTAGTTTTTATACAATAATGTTCAAATTTGACAAATAATCACATGAATAATAGTTCAGTTTCACTTGCCATTTGAATAATGGGCAAAATATATTAGAAAACACAATCTGGACCAATACACCTCATATATCCAATGTTTCAATTGAGGCCAAAAGGTTCCAACAATGTTCCCATAAAATTCAGTTAACATTTCAAAAAGTTTTCAAAATGTTCCTGAATGTGTTCCCAAGTGAAATATCATGAGGATATAGTGTGTACTATGTGATTGATATCAATTAATTAAGGTAGGGTGCACACATAAATTCATTTTGTTTTGCACTAAACCTCTATGTTTGGTCATCACCAAAAAAAAAAAAAAAAAAAAAAAAAAAAAAAAAAAAACTCAAATTTTTTTATTCTCCAAATAAAAAGCTTGCACCTTGCATTTTCAAAATAGAATCATGGAAGTCTTTTCCTTTTATCATTTTCAATAATACAAATTAGGTTAAGGTAAAATGGTGGTGAAAAAAATTGGCCTCTTGAGTTTTTTTACAACACATCATTTTGGGAATACAATTTTAATTATTAAAAATGTTAGTAACCATTTTTGGTGTAATGGCAAGGAACATCATTCTTTTTATCACATATATTTTGTCCAAACTTGTAACAAGGTAACTTACAAGCTGACAAGAAGTGACACATTTTTATCTTGTATGTTTTGCCCACATTTGTAACAAGGGAACCTAGAAAGGTGGTTAGAGGGAAAGACTTCACTTAAAGGAGATTCATTTTTTGACTCATTTTTCTTTGAAGTGTTTTAGCACTTCTTGGGTTTAGAATTGTTTGATAGCCTAGTAGGACTTTTAACTTGTAAACAAACATTTCTCCGAATCACATTCGATTGCATTGACTTTATATTGATAGCCCCATTGCCCTAATAGCTTATTTAGGGAGTTGGGCCCTTGTAGCTTTGATCATAATTGTTAGATATATTGTTGATCATCTTTCTTTCCTTTTTGAGCCCTTGGCATGAGTCGATAACACCACCTTTCTTTTCTAGCAACATTTCAAAGTGGCATGTGATTTTCTATTGTCCCCAATTCACACGTGTTTTCCTTCATTTGAACAACCCATCGAACAACAAATGGTTTGATTTCAAAATTTCATTTCGAAACGTCTGCACCATCATACCTTTTCTAGCATGCTCTTTGATAGGATGTTTGAAGCCCATCATGCCCGAATTTGATCATGTTTTGGCCCAAGGGTGGGTGCCTAGTTTATAGCTTGACCAATTTTCCCAACCTTTCAATTATTTTCCCTAGTTTTTTCCATAGCACTTTGAATGTGACTCAGATTACCCCATCCCTCAATTGTAGGTACCCTTTGGTGCATGTGCACACATTTCATTGACCTTATGGGTATTCACCTCTTACGTTATGTTCATGGCAATGAGCTCACGGATTCTCATGATGTAGTTCGTAACACCTTTGTTGCCATTTCATCGGATGCAGGCTTCCATGTGGGATGACAATAAAACAATTACATGCACTTCTTTCATTTACATTCAACTCTTTTCATCGATGAGTTGAAATTGTGCTCACCAAAGATGACATTTGTACCCAAGTTGACATTATCATTGTTGATCCAACGCAGTCAGATTTAGTTTTTCAATCTTACACTATTCAAGGATTTGTTGCCTCCGATGTGTTTCAAGTGAAAGAAAGGAGTTATTGTGATTGACACCTCATTGATCAATTCCTCCCATTAGCAATTGAAGTATTTGGATGTCTACATAAACAAGCTCATGTGTTTTGACATGATTGTGCTAATGCCATTTGGAGCTTTAAAAGGATAAAGGGCCTTTTTCTTTTTGTTTCAATTACCTTTTTTCAATAGAAAAATTTAATCACATTGCAAAGGATGCACCTCCCATTACCATGGCTGACCTATTGCAAGCAGTCATTTTTAACGTGGAGAAACATGGCCGACCTATTGTAAGCAGACAATTTCTAACATGGAGAAACATGACTGACCTATTGCAAGCAGTTGGTTTCTAACATGGAGAAACATGGCTGACCTACTATAGGCGGTCAATTTTTGACATGGAGAGATTTTGACACCTAGTTTTGATGTCTTGTAAATTCTCCCTTTTTCTTTTTCTTATTCCCCTGTACATTTTCCAAATCTACGATGTCTTTATGAATAAAGTTTTGCAGGGTTGCAACAAGATGCAAAGTGCAACAAGGGTAATATGTTGGTTACATTTTAGGACCTACCTAGACTCTACCTAAACCTAATAAGACCCATACTATGTATGAAGGGTCTTAAGATCCTTAGGTTAGTTTGAGGGGCCAAGTCTAACTAACTCTGGCATTTCTTAGGTTGGGTTCAAGGTAGAGTCTTGATCTGGGGTGGGTCTTTCCAATAAGAACTAAACCAAATTGGGGTTTGATTTTTGAAACTGGAACTTGATCTCATTTTCCTAATGAACTGGACCAAAACTGGTTCTTGGTTCTACTTAGGTGTGGAACTAGAACCAGAACTGAATCTAGTTTTCTGAATTGAAACCAGAATCAAATTGTTTTTAGGGGAAGAATTGGATGTGGAATGGTGTCCCCATTCCATTCGGACTGAGATACTTCTAATTCATCTTTTAGAACCAAAATTGGATGTTCATCTCCAAAGTAAATCTCAACCTGTTTATGAGCAAACTCAATGTTCTGATGCTATATTTTTATTTTTTTAATAAATAACTATAGTATATTTTTATTATACACCTTTAATGACCATATTTTCTTACAAATCCATGTTAATTAACTGTGGGTGCATGTTTTGATAAGTTTTTGTGTTTGCAGTGGGCCATTTGATTGGCCTATTACCAAACAATTATGAAATCCCCCTTCCCCTGAAATAAATTACATTGTTTTACACTTATATTGTTTTATATAGCTGTGTAAAATCCTATTGATGTATTGATTTTTACACTTACACAAATGTAAATGGACATTAGACACTAACATGGAGTGTAATAAATTTCATTATGAGATTACATTTACATGGAGTGTAATAAATTTCATTATGAGATTTACACTTACATGGAGTCTAAGTCCCAAACCATTTACACACACAACATTGGTATATACACTTGCATGCCTCAAAATATTTACACGAGTACTTTAAGGTGTCAAAGAAGGCCTTGACAGTAAGCATCATGTACTAGATAGTGGGGTGGACAGGGTTCAGATGATTCTTGCTCGGAGAAAGCCTTTGATGCAAGGGTATGGGTGAGCTTGGAGGCACAATCAGTGGAAACCTGCACCATCCTTAAGATTAAAGTCAGGGAATCAAAATGAACAAAAAATCCAGGGAGCATGGCAGAATGGGCAAGGTAGGCAAGTTCTAATGTTTGTCATGTTAATCAAGCTGAACAACACCTTTTACTAACTCCCCAGTCCCTCTAACTTTAATGTTGGAGGGCTAGACGTCATAATAATGCCCATTATTGGCAAGGGTGCTGCTTGTAGAATGCCCTGCTGTCAGGACTTTCCCCCTAAACATGACCAAGCCTTAAATTTGAAGGGCCCAAGTGCCCTTTACTTGTCAAAGATTGCTTAATCTCCTCCTCTTCACATCGAAAGATTAACCATTAGAAAACCCTTTGCCTTTGAAAGACTCTTTAAAAACTTGCCCTTGACAAAACCAAGAAATGTGACCTTGTGATGCTTCCCAACAGTTACATCTTGTCGAAGATGGTGCTGACTTTACCATCTTTCCATCCAGTGTATGCTATGCTGGTGCATGCCCTACAAATGATATGCAAATATTCGAAGCATCAACAGTATTCAGTCTTAAAATATCTCCCGATATTCTTGATCAAATTGTGTCAACATTTTAAAAAAATAAACGTCCTTCACATTGAAGATTTAGGAAAGCAGTATGCCTTTTACATGTGAAGGGTCTCTCACAAGTTTTGCCCTTCACTAGAAGCGCCATATGCTGTTGTTGAAGGGCATTGAAGGATTCAAATTTAATGCCTAAACATAACCACTCAAATATATAAACTCCTTTTAGGAATACAAAACAGAGTCTGGATGTTTAGTGGAGGTAGGCCT
>Ga0209208_10002511_pt1 | contig 26351 bp, 19 predicted proteins | sample S1TSphfallax_3_FD_187694 | JGI IMG/M metagenome (GOLD analysis project Ga0209208, IMG submission 187694) | Host-associated microbial communities from peat moss isolated from Minnesota, USA - S1T2_Fd - Sphagnum fallax MG (SPAdes) (version 2) | ecosystem: Host-associated > Plants > Peat moss >...
CTACTTTGAAATTATTGACCCTAATCAAAGGTTTAATGTTAATAAAAGTCTCAAGGAGGGCAATTTCTGATCATGTGATCTGAGTGACTAGAATGGAATCCAAGGCTTGTAGGATTGCAATGCTAATGAATTTGTCCCTTTGGAATTAGCCACACAAATCCAATTAGTACTAGGGTTTAAGTAATCTCCCACCCTAAATGCTTGAGTTTGTGAAATTCACCTCATCCCAAAGAGTCCCAAGAGTATGTTCACTAGGAATGAAGGCCCTATCATGGGACAAGTTACATTCCATATCACCTTGGTATCTTGGACACAAATAATATAATTTGTAGAAATGTTGAAATTCTTACCCCAATAAAAATGATTTTTCAAAGAAAAACATTTTGCAAGGAAAATAAAGAATCATTTGCAATATTCCATTTTTTGACATGGAAGTTTTCAGAATTTATCCATCATTTATTCCACAAACATGTGCCAAAGCTGCCCTCAAGTACTAGGGGTAGTAAGTAAAGCATTCTTTCATTCTGATTTCAATAGATCCAAGCTGAGCATTTTAGGGTTACTAATTAGGGATGCCTATTATAACTCAGTTGTGGATGAACCTCAACTGAGTTAATATTTGGTTTCACCTTGGTAACCAATTCTGTAAGAAATAGGTCTCATATATAGGTAGATAGGTAGGAAAATAGGTAACAACTAAGTAAGTAGATGGTTAATACATAGGTAAAGGCTGTTTTTATCACCTACCTACTAACTTTCTGCTTGTGTGTTGTTAGTAGGTAGGTAGAACAAAAAGCAACTGAGGTAACCACCATGGTTAGCTAGGGAACTGGAACCCAATAGAAAATAGTTTCCTGACCACTTACCATTCATCCTTCATGGAGCGCTGGTGGGTCCTGGTTCCCTGTGACCCTTAATGTTTTGGGGTTGTCCTCTGAGTGAAGGGATCACAAGAGGAGACATAGTTCTCAACACATTTACCTCTAGTATCAGTTCCTCTAATGCTTGTGTATGTTCTACACCAAGTTGATGGACCAGCATGTGGATTGGTAGTGAGCTCTGAGGTTGCTGGATGCCCAACTTTGCACATACTTAAGGCTCTCAAAGGCCTGCATGCATGCAACAGGTTTATTCTACCTTGTTGATGAACTGGGACTTCTTGAGAACTGGCGTCAAGTAGTACTCTTGCTTACTAATTGTCAACAGAAATGGTCTGTCAATTTAGACTTAAGATCAGTTCACATATATAGGGGTAGAGCTCTCAAAAACTAGTTTAAAATTAAGACTAAACTTAAAAGTTAGGGTTACTAAAACTAAACCTAGTGGTAGTTATCATTGAAATGTTAATGCCATTCAGCTATGTAGCTTATTATCAAGTGTTAGTATATTTTCTAGTCAAAAATTTGTTTAAAAACTTATCATTGTTCAAGTTAAAGTGTAATCATTTTGAGGTAAGTCTCATTGCTCCAACTTTTTTTCGCACACCTTCATGCCATTGCAACTTTGCACCAAGAGAATTTGGCGATTATTGGAGTAGTGTTTTCTTGGAGTTGCTTTGTTGGTCTTGTAATTTTCCACTTTTTGAAGATTCTCTCCAATTCTCTAAAGTGCATCTCTTTGTTCCTTCAAATATCACTCCCACCTTCTCTCACATTTGAACACAAGAAAAACACAAGACTTAAACTTCTAAAGTTTCAAACTCCTCCAAGCTCATCTTTGGAAACTAATTTCCAACTTTTTAAAGTCAAATTCCATCATTTCTAGTAAAGTGAACTTTTTTTATTAAAAAAAAATCAGTACTAAAAACAATAGAAATCAAAACCTTAAAAGAGAATGGTGTTGTAAGAAGATTGCTTAATAATGCAAATTTGATCATTCTTGTTTTGCATTTGACAACATCATATTGACCAAAGGAAACTTCCATCATGTTTAGGAACTTATCATTATCTTTGGAAGAGTGTTGAGAATCTTTCATCACAAGTGCTCCTACTTGTCACAAACATATGGCCACATTCTCACAACTTGATCTCAATCCCTTGTCGTCCAATTCCATCACTTTTAAACAAACCACAACTATTGCATTCAATTACTTTTGGCCACTCCACAAGGCATTGTTTTTTCTCTCCAAACTTTAAGCACATGGTCCTACCAAGGAATAGGTCCAAGTTCAATGAAATGAAGCTCCATCAACATCAATGATGAATACATAAAAAAATGAAATAGAGGAAACAAAATTGGAGGCAAACACACTAGAAGGCATGCTTGAAAGGAGGAAAAAAGATGGTGAGAGATGAAAAAAAACAAAGATTGATAAAAAGGAAAACTAGTTCATGGGACATTCACCATTGCCATTTCCAAAAAGAAAATAGTCGAAAGGAAATAAGACTTCCCATGGCAACGACTTGTAACCAAAGAGAAAGTAAATCAAACAAGGTGTAACAAAAAAGTAAGGCATTGCAATCTCTACACAACCACCACTGTGCAACTAACAAACTATTTATGACATTGAATATCTAAGGTTGGTGATAGTGCACCCACACAAATGTAGAGATGTAAAGCACATCACATTGTGTTTCCACAACAAATGCATAAAGTTTAAGAATTATTTTGGATTAAAAAGCTTCACAACAATAACATTACTGGTTCCTAAAACCTAACTTTAAAATGTAATGGAAGAGAACTAAAGTCTCTTCATAACTTTTAACAAACTAACAACAAATGCATGTTGCCTAAAGAAAAACAACTTGTTCCAACCAAAAGACCCATAATTATTTTTAAAAAAAACTTGGTGTTTAACTTTCAAAAGTTCTTTCCATTTATCCACTCCATTGACATCTCCTCATTAAATTCATCAACTGAACTTCCCATCGAACTCGCACCATTGCCCAAGTTCATTAACACAAGATAACAACCCATTGTCATGCATTAAACCTTCAACATAGTTGTCGCAACCCTAGCCTTGGGCTCACAACCAAAGCAAGGGCTTGCAAAGGTGCAAGCCAAGATAGAAGCCCGGGAGGCACATCTCATGTTCCTAAGAGTGTAGGAGAGTGTGAGGGAATGAACCTCCACACTCCCAAATGAGCTCCCACTTTGGGAGTTAAAGTCTCAATGGATTCTCGAATCTTCATAGAGTAATTATAAGGGTCAAAACTCATTGGATTAAAAAGTTCCTTATATCATTGAAAAGATCTTAGAACTTAGATGTCTAAAATGGGCTCCATGACCCATTTGAATAATTAAAACACAAGTTATGGCCAAAAGAAGGGCCAGAAGTCAAATTGGCAATTTGACTCCCAATCATTAAAAGTCAGGAATTGCCCTAACTTCCTCGTGTGAAGGTGGTTTGCCACATATCGTTGGAAAACTCTTGACGAGGGCTACAACATTTTGTGATACCTCACCCCAATTGGAGGTCTACACATAAAGTTATAGGCCCCCCAAAGTTGTGGGAGTCCTAATTTTGGGAATTTCGGGACTCCGACTTGAGAGTCCCATGACAAAATGACATTTGGGTGTTGGTCCCATGGCCATGCATAAAATATACTATAAGGGGGAAGGTGGTGGTTTCCCCCAAGTTCAGGTTGTGGTGAGTCTTATGAATTTGTGTTTACCCACAGCTCGTCTGTGCACCAAAAGTGCTCCAATTTTGCACTAACCAACTTGTTGTTTGGTTTGTGCAAGTCCGCTTGAATAATTGACCCGCTTATCGCTCATCCTAGTCCCATTTTGAAACTCCAACACGGCCTCTACCCCCGAAGTGTTGCAAGCTAAAGAGCGTGCCCCAATTATTTTTCCTTCCAATGTCTTCACCTTTGGACTTGTAGTTGAATCCATCAGGGAGTTTGGGGGTGCATCACTTTTAGAAGCTCCTCCCATTTATCCATTCCATTGCCATCTCCTCATTAAATTCATCAACCAAACTTTTCATCGAATTCCCACCATTGCCAAAGTTCATCAACACAAGATAACAACCCATTATCATGCATTAAACTTCCAACATAGCTCCACTTCAACCTAATCCGCCACAACATAGCAATAGATAAACAATTGAATTTTAACCTTTCAAGATCAAAAGAGGTCACAATTAATTATATTTTTTTCTATCCTTTTCACATTCCAACATATTGTTTTTGGTCATCATCCAACATAAAGTTTCATCCATACTCTTCTTTTTCCTACATATGTAACAACTCCCTTTTAAATTTAGTTGTGTCATCATAGCTTACATCAATTACACTTATGGATGATGCAACTGTAGGTCCCTTATTGGACACTCCCATTGATGTTCACCCTTACCCTATAGATACATTTTTGGCCACCTTCATCACTTTCCAAATTGTCCTATTCATCCACATAACCAACAAAGAGGTAAAGTCCCTCCCAATTCTAAGTCAATGATTTTTTTTCACTTTGTTTTTTCATTTTGACCATGTCAATCCTTGGTTGAAAACAAAAAAAAACTTGTTTCCCTTTTCTCAACGTGTATGTTTTCTTTTATCGAACTTGCACCTATTTATTGTTCCCCAATACATCCCTACAAAGTCCAACAATGAGTTCCATCTTGCAATCATATGTTCAGTGATCTATTTAAAGTTTTGTTCCCCATCAAAAGTGTGAATAAGCATGCTCAAGTGATTATTAACATGTAGTCTGGAAGTCCAACTAGTGAGAATCATGAAAGGGGAATACCTTGTGCTTGCTTGAACCCCACACCTATATCCAAACAAAGCCCTAAGCAATTGATAATCCCAAGTCTTCGTGTTCCTCAGTATAGTTGACATTATAATTATCCCATGCTTAAATGGTTTTAATCATTCTTTTAACCATTTCATTGCAATGCAACCATTGTGGTGCAATATATTAGTGCTACATGCCATAAACTTTGCATAGGTTATCAAATTTTGTTAAGCATTCCCCCCCGTTATTTGTCAAGATAAATTTCAGCACCCCATACTTGCACATGATGTTTTCCTTAAGAAACCTTGCATCCATATCAACTATATGATCATGTATTACCTTTGTTTTGCACCACTTCGAATGATGGTCAATTGCAGCCAAAATATACTTATTGCTTTGAGCACTATTTGGTAATGGTCTTGTAATGTCAAGGGTTATTCTATAACACAGATCACACATTGGGATGTTTTTCAAGTCCTCCACATTAGACTAGAGACTACTAATACATTTTATGAGCTAGCATTCTTTGCATGTTTGAACCACTATGTGCATTTGCTTAGTGCAATTGTGCTAGTAAAATCTTTAGCAAAGCTTTATAAGAGTCCTATTTTTTCCAAAGTGCCCAATTTCTTGATGTAATTCCATTATATGATGATCCCCTTCTAATCCTTAGGTTTGGGCACTAACAAAAAATTTCAAAAAAATTGATCAACATTCCACTCATAGACCCTCTTCTTGACCTTGCACATCTCTTCAAAAACACTATTAAGTAATTGCCCATTTTGAAAGGCATTCAAACAATTGTCATCTTCCCAAATATCTAAAATTTTCAAACATTTTTGGCCATCCTCTGTTTCATCATTAGTGTTTTGTTCAAGATTTGTTTCATCCACCATTGATTAGGCTTTTGTGACCAATTCCCAACAAAGTTTTTTGCCTACTACAGGTCTTTTCCTCTTTGTCAGTAGTGGTTGTGTCTACTTAGATTCTTCCTTTACATGTCTTTCTCCATCTAATTTTATGCCTTGGTTCTTATTGATGTCATTTGCTTTAGTTGTTTTAGAGGTTCTAACCATGAACAAGTCATTCATGATTGATCCATGGATGCTTCTCCTACCAATCCACGTCTAAACCCCTAATTCTTGTAGCAATATGACATCTTGGATTTATTCACACAAGTCCTCATCTTTTTTTGCTCCACCCATAAGATTCCTATTTAGTGTATCCACATTTGAATGTTTAGATCATGGGCAATGCAAGATTATGAAGTTAAAATCTTGCAACATATCTATCCAACGCCCCCTTTTTCCATAGGCATTTGACATTGTAGCCAACTACTCAAATGGTTTGTGGTCCATGTTCAAAATGAAGTGGTTTTGATGTAGAAATTGGGGGAAATGCATAATTCCCCATATTAGGGCGTAACATTATCCCTCCATGGGATGGAATCTCTTGTGGACAAGAGATAAACCTTTGTTGGTATATGCAAAACACATTCTTATTTCCCATATTTATGTGATAGGATAACCCCAACTGCTTTGGTTGACCAATCCACATCAAGTATGAAGGCCTTGTTAAAATCAAATATCACCAAAACTAGAGTAGACACCAATGCATTCATTAATTCCTCAAAGGCCTTTTGACAATTTGGGCTCTAGTAAAAAAACACATCTTGCTTTGTAAGTTCAAACAATGGCATTACAATGTGGGCATATTCCTTAACACAATTCTTATAATAGTTGATTAATCCCAAGAAAGCTTTTACATTAGTGACTAACCTAGGGATAGGAAATTCCAATACAACCCTAACTTTCTTTGGGTCAAGTTTGGTTCTGGTCACTACTAGAATTCATGGTTTTTCAAATTGGGAATTTTGGTTAAAAATAACCAAATTGGGGGGGGAGCAAAAAAGACCCCTTGTCATTTTGGACAAGTTGATTTTAACATGTCTAATGTGATTAAGGTGGTCTTTTTTACTAGCAAAATAAGGACCATTTGACTGGTCAGATGATTTAAATGATTTATTTTAATATTATTATTTTAAAAATTGTAAGTAGGCATGTAGGTCGTAAAAATGTAGGTAGGTAGGTGGTAGCTTAACCTAGCTCCCTACCTTAAAACCTTAAACATATACATATATTACAAGTATTAGGAATTGAACCTTTGACCTCCCTAATGATAAACCAAATCTTTAACCAATGAACCAGACCACTAAAAGGTGTTGAACTTTTGTCAATAATTTTATTTCACATGTTTATTTTGACCTATCATTACAAGATTATCAAGTATGTAGGTAGGTATGTTGTAGGAGTTGGTAGGTGGGTGGGTGGGTAGTTAAGTAAATAGATAGGTAAATAGGTAGGTAATTAATAAATATTATGGGTAGGCCAATAGGTGGGTGGTCGGTAGGTAAATAAGTAAGGAGGTAAATGGGTGGGTGGTGTGAGGCGACTTCTTGTCTTTTTACTCCCGGTTCTATGAGGTGACTATACTTGAAAGTACATAAGCTATTGGTGAAGGAAAAATACAAGTGTATTTATTGATGTTAAATTGCATTTATAGTTGAAACCAAGTAGCTTGCCTCCTATGCATCATTTATGATTTAAAATTGATAGATATGTTTCCAAGCTTAAACACTCCAAATCTTAGAATTTTATGTTAAATTGTCATTCATTTAAATCAACTTTTAAAGATTCAACACCATGTTCAACTTGGCAACAAATTTCCAGTCACTTAAAATATTATTCCTACCACATACATTATCCAAATCTAACTTGTTTTAGCTCATTAAAAAAGTAACTACAAGGCGCATTTGGTTACCAAATTCCAAGCCTTTTAGTTAAACCAGTAATAAGTGATGCTACCAAACCCAAGAAGGTTTTACGAAGGTAGGAAGTTCAACTTGGTTGCAAACCACTAGTCACTTGAAATATTATTTCTAACACATACGTTATTTAAATATGGTTTGTTTAAGCTCATTAAAAAATTAATTACAAGGCATAGCTTCGTACCAAATCCTAAGCTTTGCACCCAAACCAATAAGAAGTTATGATACTAAACCCAAGAAGGTTTGTGAAATATCTCTAAGATTTCAAACTCCCAACATTATCCTTACTCATTTCCATTCTTTTAAAACTACTACAAACGTCCATTATATTATCCTTTTTCCTACTATCTACCAAGAGTAATCATTATTTTCCTACTAAAGAAGGTTGTGGGAATAATTATTCTCAAGATTTGAATTGAAAATTATGTCCGGAAAAAGAGCCCCAAATGATTCGAATTCGCCCTTTTAAAAAAAAGGAGAAGGAAGGAGGTGAAGAAGATCTCAACTCGGTGGCTAATGGAAGGTTTCAATGTTTGGTGGCCAATGGAAGGAGAAGGAGAACCATCTTTTCACCTCTTCCCACTTTCCCACCAAAAATTTTTACTTAAACCTTCATTTTTTCCTTTGATCTTGAGGTTTTACTTTACCATGGTTCTAGGTCGTTACTTACGCATTTCCTTCATTTTCCTTGACTTATAAATTACAACCGTGCATCTTGATGTAACAAGTCCTTCACACATTCATTGTTGATTTGATTTTGATTAAAGATTTTTTTTCCTTTCCTTGAAATTATGGCGTCGCATATGGCCACATTTTATAGGCCTCAAGATGCACAAATGAATGAAGAACCGACTTTAAAGTCATATTTAGATTTGACGTTGACATAACATCCTTGTGATGAAGACCTCAAACTACGAGAGGTGCGCGCTTATCTTGAAGTCGATCCCGTTCGAACTTGGTACTATCGCATCTCTCTAAACTTTTGCACCCTGGTGATTTTGTTGCAAGTTGACCTCGCTTCTGGTGATGAACTTGAAATTGCATGTGAAAGTTGTTACAAAACTAAAGACACATTTATCTTCACATGGTATTCAATTCATGGTGTTAGACAATATCGTTGGTTGTATGGTTTGATTTGCTTATTACCTCCCAATAGCAAGGCATACTACTTAGTTCGCACCATCTGACACATTCTAGATATCTTGTAGTTATGAACTATCACTATGGCATAACCCATGACTCAACATCTAATTGCAACTCCTCATTGAGCTTATCCATAATTTAAATAAATTTTTCATTCATTATGAAATTCATGTTGCCATTGCCACCCTATCACCTTGTTTATTTAATCGTTAAATTGTTTCAAATTAATCTTATGTTTATAAGGTTCGAAGCTTATTCTATCTCTATTGGACCTTTCATTGACACCCCTCAACTGCTTCATGAATCTCAAACATCCTTGTTACTCACTAAATACTGGAACAAGACCAATGTTTTGTTGCACACCATGAATTTTAGTGTCTACTTTTACCCTCAACCTTCTAAAGATTTCTCACCCCTAATTATGCAATTGAGGTTTTAAAACTATGGTTACCAGCTTTTTGTTGAAGAAAAAAATTAACCCAACGACTTATTCGTCAATATCGTATTTCAAAAAAGAAAACAACCCCCCCCTGTCGCAACCCTACTTTGGCCAAGTGTGGGGGTGAAGCCCAACACTTGGAAAAAGTGAGGAGTTGGAGTCCTCCGGGACTCTCGAATGTTCAGAGCTCTACAGCAAGGCCCAAAACACCTCGAATTGGGGTGTTCTTGGTGTCATTGAAAAGGTCTTGAAGCGTAGATATCGAAAATGGCCTCGTATTGGCCATTTGGACATCTGTCGCCCAAGTTATGGGCAAAAGAAGGGCCAGGAGTCAAACTGGCAGTTTGACTCCCGACCACTAAAAGTCGGGAATCGACATCTTCTCGACCTCCGAATTGAGAGTGCGATACGTCGTTGGAAAGATGACGACGAGGGCTATAAGTTTGGTTTAGACCTCATCGCGATCAAACTTTGCAGTTGGGAGTTATGAGCTCCCAAAGTCCCGAGACTCCACTCGGGACAATTTCGGGACAATTTCGGGACTCCAACTTGGGAGTCCCGGGAAAAAGAGCCATTTGGATCTAGTCCCCGAAACGTGGCGCAAAGAATACTATATGGGGGAAGGTGGTGGCTTCCCTCGAGTCCAGGCCGTGGTGTGTCTCGTGGTCCAAAGTGCCAGTGGATTGTCCCAACACCCAAGGGTGTCTCGGAATGTGAACTAACCACGTGGGTGGTTTGTTTTCATGCAGATTCATGCTTGATCTACTAAATCTTCTTCCTAGTCTAATCCCTAGGCTCCCAACTCGACCCTCTACCCCTTTCTGGAGTTGGAAGCCGGGAGCGTGCCTCCAAGTTTCAACTTTCCGCAACTTGACTTTGTGAAACCCTCAAGTGGGTTTCACCCCGTGACTTGGGAGCGCGTCACCCCCCCCAACACAACCATACACATTCATCATCCTTTATTCTAACATGAAGTTGTTAAAAACCCATAATAACTTTACCACACTTGAATATCCCTTATGCAACTCTTAAAATTTGAGACTATCAAACATGGCTAGGTCAGTATGGCTCACATGTGTCGCAACCCTACTTTGGGCGAAGTGGGAGGATGAAACTCGCACTCCCAAAGTTGGGGATTTGGAGTCCTCCGGCACTCCCAAATGTTTAGAGTTCGACATCAGAGCCCAAAAAACCTTGCATTGGGGTGTTCTTGGTGTCATTGGAAAGGTCTTGAAGCTTACATACCGAAAATGGCCTCGCATTGGCCATTTGGACATTTGCAGCCCAAGTTATGGGCAAAAGAAGGGCCGGGAGTCAAACGGGAGTCAAATTGGCAATTTGACTCCCGACCACTAAAAGTCAGGAATAGACCTCTTCCTGACTTCCAAATTGAGAGTGTAACACTGCGTTGGAAAGATCTCAACAAGGGCTACAATTTTGGTTGAGACCTTGTTGCAATCAGACTCTGAAGTCGGGAGTTATGAGCTCCCAAAGTCCTGGGACTCCAACCGGGACAATTGCGAGACAATTTTGGGACTCCAACTTGGGAGTCCCAGGAAAAAGAGCCATTTGGATGTAGCCCCCGCGGAGCGTTGCAGAGAATACTATATGGGGGAAGGTGGTGGCTTCCCCCGAGTCCGAGCTGTGGTGAGTCTTGTGTGTCAAAGTGCCCGTGGCTTGTCCCAACACCCAAGGGTGTTCCCGAATGTGAACTAACCCTTTTGTGGTTGGCTTTGGATGCAGATTCAAGCTTGATCTTCTAGTCCCTCTTCCTAGTCTAATCCCGGGACTTCTAGCGCGCCCCTCCACCCCTCTTTAGTGCTGGAAGTCGGGAGTGCCTCCAAGTTCCATATTTCCGTAATTCAACACACTTGGACCCTCAAGTGGGTTCAACAAGGAACTTAAGAATGCGTCAGTTAAAATTTTAAAATTTTAACATTTCCATGAAATCTAATATTTTATAATATTAAAACCTTATGTCATCATCTAGGAAATATTTTATTTTATATGTGGTTAAAATATGAAGCAATTTGAACCAATATTGTTATTCCTTTTGATTTCTTTTTGATAAATTTGTGTAGTGGGACAAGTTTTTAAAACTTTGTGTTTGAAGAAACTTAAGGGTTATTTTGATCATCAAAATGTTGATTATTTAAACCATATTGATCTTAATGTTCATTCTTATGTAATGAAACAATAACATTAATATAATGTATAAATTATATTAGTTAGAGGAGCTAACAAAGTTGAGGTTCAATGTGACTTTGAAGTAAGAGATTCCTTTTATGTACCCCCATTGTGAATGCATTGGCCATTTATTATATTGATCCCATTTGACTAAAATAAATAAAATAAAAGTGAAATGTTTTAAGCCAAGCCGTAAAAATTGAACAAAAAAACTAAAACCTTGAAATGCATTCACACACATAACAAAATGTTTTTTTAGATTGACTTATTTAAACCAATTATTAATAAAAGGAAAATTCAACAAGTTATGAAATAAATGTCTTAAATTAAATTAAAAATTTTACATTTTTATTGAGAATTTTAAAACTTAAAATGTACTTATGAAAGTCAAAATATGTGATATTAATTTGATTATAACCTTAATTCTTTTTTGAAAATTAAAAAAATAAATTGAATCAAAAAAGTTATGAAATAAATAAAATTTAAATGAAAAATAAAACTGTGAAATCACATAAATTACAATTACTCAATTATGTGATTGAACATGGGAAATCATTTCATTATGAAATTATGAAATTACATAGTTATATAATAATTTCATGAAGTTGTGTGTGTGTTTATATTCATGCATTGACATTATTTGTCACAAGTTGAAATGATGGTCACTTGGCTGAAGAGTTGGTTTGAGGCCAAGGAGGAATCTTCCAACACTAGTATCCACCAATGAAATGCAAAGTAATTGGAGTCAAATACCATGTCTATGAAATGAAGACAAACATTGAAATAAAAAAAGCAAAGTTGATTTACATTGATAACATGTAGTTTATTGATGTGTCAAATCATTTGAAATGATGATATTAGCTTGGTACCATTATTTCCCTTGCCCCAAGAAAAAGAAGGTTTTATCCACATGGTGGCTCAAATATGACATTCAATTGGGGATAGAGGGGCAAGGGCAAGAGGACAAGGCCTTTAAAAGACCATGTTCGCATAATTTGGCTTTGAGTTTTTGCACTCTTTTTCTTTCCTTGGCTTTCAAAAAATCCATCAGATCAATACCTAGTATAGGATGAATTTTCAAATTTTAGAATTGAAATATAGTTTTTTAAAAATAAATATAATGCAAACATAATTAGGGTTTGAAGTTTTCCTCAAACAAATTTCAACTCAAGCATGTTGAGGGTTTCAATTTTCAAAACTAAAATGAACTTCAAAAGAGACAATGACATGTTGGAATGAAACATTTTACCTTGTTTATTTTCATTTTTGACAAATTAAAGTTCCAGTTTCCTCTTAGTGCAATTAGATACAATATTTCAATGCCCAAACTATTCTTTAGGTAGCCTTTTCACCTTCGTCATCGCAACCACATCTTCCCTCTTCCTTGTTGCCTTCCTTTTGAGAAGGGGAGTTGGTTCATAATCTAATGCAAATTCAAATTTCTTAAACAATTAGAAAAAATGGTCTTTTCAACCCTCCATAAGCTCCAGCTTTTGTCCCACATGAAACTCTTTCATTTTGTGCACTTCAAGGGTTGAAAATTGTGATCCTTTGAAACAATAGCTTGTGTAGATCTAGAAGTCCAACATTGTCAATACTAGAATTGTTCAAAAACAAAGCAATGGGTATGCACTCAATAAATCCTCAATCCATGAAATATCTTTCATTCTTGCACAGCTGCATAAATGAAACATAAAACATTAGGAAATAAAGAAAAACAATGAAAGGGGCAACTCGGGACCTTAGCTTGCATCATGCTTTTCCAAATCATGAGCTGCCCTTTGAGCTTCAGGTTTTGGTCTGAACCAATTTTTTATCCCTCCAAAATTATGCCATGTAGGGGTAACTTCAATTTGACTCTTCTCAATTTGGATCCTCATCTAAAGTACCCCTAACATATTCATATATAGATGGTTGATATTGTTTTAGGAATCAATCAATAATATAATCCAAAAGCAAAGAATATTCTTTTTCTAAATAACTAATGGATTACTTGTTTAATGGTTGTTCAAATGGTTTTTGTATTCATACCTAGCTATCAATTTAATCTATTGGCTATTCAATTGATATTTGTCAAAAATTGACCAATACCAATGTCTAGACGAAGATAGGTTTACACAATAAAAAAAGGTTAAAAAATGGGAGAAAAACTAGTCACTATACATTAGTGGAAAAATGGGTGTCCAGGATTCTGAAATAAACTACTGTAATATAGTTAGGAATAATAGTTGAATCCCTAAACAAGTGCCAAAACCAGTTTGAACCAATCAAGGTAGCAATACCTATGGATAATAAGCACAATAGCATGGGTACTGGAGTAAACAACATGTTCACAAGGGGTTAGTTAATATAAGCCAGACAGTGATCATTTGTCAACAAAGGGCACCAAATAATGACCCAAAAACCCCATGAAAATTGACTTCAAACAAGAAAAATGTGTTTATTAATGCACATAAGATGTTCCAAATATCCCAAAAATATCTCTCCCAACAAGGTCACTTGACCATTTAATAATCCTGAGAAGGAGGACCTAAAGGTGCATTCACACCTAATGTTAAGTCAGTGTAAAATCTAGGTGGCACCTTAGGTGGCGCCCAATGTTAAATGGGTGATTATTTAATATTAAGTGAATGTTAACTTACCAAAAAATCTTTGTGGTAAATAGGTTTAGGTTCTAAATGACTAGCTTGGTGTTAGGGGACTTAATACTAGAGTCCTTAACACCAAGTGTGAATGCACCCTAAGAGTCACTAGGTATACATGCTAGACTGCAACTTTGACTTCACTTCGTGCAAACTTGGGTTCTGAGCTTACATTAACAGTTGAATGTTGTGAGTGTCAATTGAAAGTCCTTGAAATAAAAAAAATGAGTGTCAATTAGAGTCCATGCATACGATGCATAGTAGGGACAAAGTATGCAATCAAATGTACTTTGAAGGACAATGATGAATGGCTGTAGAAACCCCAAAGGTACTTATAGTGTATGGCAAAACCCCAGGAGAGGGGCTTTACCAAAATAAAGGCCAAAATAAGGGCCCCTGAGATGATAGTCCAGGAGGAGGGCTTGATGAAAAAACATAAAGCCCTCCTCAAACATGTAGTGCCCTCTGGAAAAGCCTTAAAGTCCTCCCCCTCCTGTGTGAAAGATTATGCTGTAGAAAGGTATCTCCACATACATTGCAAAATGTATGGCAGGTTTTTACTGTTAGAGTAAAGTTTGTTGGAATCTACAGGATTGTTCCTTTGAAGTTTGAAGCAGGTTAGTAGTTAGGACCAGTGTTGCATGGTTACTTGCTGTTTCTAATAACCTTCAGTTCCAGTTTTTTGAAATTTGGACTTCAAAGAACCTCTCTGGTTATGGTTTTTTGAAAATTCTCAGAGTTGAAGAATTTAAGTTTCAGGGTTTTCAAAAACTTCAAAACAAACCAGTGGTTTTCATGAAATAACCAAATTAGAAACTGCGGTTTTATAAAAAGGTTATTTGAGTGATTGTTTTATTGTTGAAGAACTGTGGTTATATATCTTAAAGAACTGCACGTAGCATCGCCAATTACTAGGAGCCATTTCTAGTACCACCCGACACTAATGAAGACCTTACCAGTGGCCATGAAATTCCTTCCTTGTGATTTTTTGTTTATGGAAATGTATTCCCTTTCCTATGTGTAGGGTAAAGCCCTAGGTGGGGGCATTCTCAAATAAAGGGGCCGATGCTGAAGCAATAGCAAGTCTGGCCTTGCATTTTGGGAATGTCCCCCACCATATAAGGCTTCACCTATTGTGAAGCCCGAGGCAGATTTTATCACGAACCAAACCTATGTAGATCACGAGGTGTATTTGTGCCTGCTCCTCATTAGTGTGAGGGTTCTTACACCTATAAGTAGGCATATTTTCCCTGGCGTCCTTGAGGAGTAGGCATCATATCCCCCGCCCCATTTCTAGGAGGGAAAGTGATGGAGATACGGTGCCCGCCACATACACTACAAATTTTCTCAGAGTGCTTTACGTAGGTGTGAGCTGGATCCTCGTATCAAGGAGGCTATATTCCTGGATTGGGGTGTTCTCCATTTACACTAAAAAAATTCTAACCAAGTGCTTTCGGTAGCAAAACGAAAGACAATCAACAAGCTAAGGGCATAATATGAGGGTTGGGCAACTTTTGCTTGGTGATGAGAGAAGAATGGAAGAGCTATGAGTGGGAGCTTAGACCTCAGAGGAAGTGAAGAAGGTCTAGGCCTTACCCAATGAGGAATATACATGTTATGGAAGTAATACTGAAAAAGTCATCTACATGTGTCAAATGAAAATATTGGTGTCCATGCAAGTGACTTGCTCTTTGCACCTAACACATCTCATGAGACTTGTCAATTATTCTTTGGGGTTGCCATTCAATGTGTGTTTGTTAAAAAAAGTGTGCAAGGGTTTTACACATGTCAAATTAGTCTTTGAGCTGCATTGACATTGTCAAAAAAGTAACACAAAAAAACTTAACACAGTCAGTGATGACCACATGGGGACACCTCACATCCTTCAATGGAATCCTATCTCCTTTATGCTACTTCAGGTCCCACCCTTGTGCCTGGAAAGGAACTCTGCAATTAAAAAAAAGCGGTTCTGAATAAAGAGCTGTTGGAACTTGGATTCCTGAAAGAAAAAGAGGTAAAATGAAAAGATATATTTCTTTCTGAATTATATAGAAATGGCAGTGAGTGGTACCTAATAACTTCCCACAAAACTCTTTTGCAAATTTTCTAACACACATCTTTTCTTCAATGATGGAACCATCTTCCTCTTGAGCACCATTTGTCTCTAAGGCAAATTGAGTTGTTGGAATTGCATTATCCAGCATCCTGAACTACAGAGATTCCTACAGTCCTTTTTTAAATTATTTTACACCCACCTCATGTGGGCTATGCTGAAAACAGGCACCATTTACACTTCAGTATCCAATTTTGAGGAAAATAAAATAAAAATCTCCTATCATCAGTGGATGGTATTGACTATTGACCATGTCAAAATGGTTTGGTTTTGGCAGGCAAGTTACTTTCTTAGAAGTCTGTACACCTTTGGGGACTAATGTCATCAGACATCCCCCCATTTATTGAAACAAGTCAAAGAATGCACCTTTGCACTCTTGAGGCAGATTTTTGGATTCTTATGAATGAGTATTCTGGTATGCTGACACCACCAACATATCACTCAACCAGTGACAGATGGAGCTAACAAGATTCATCTAACATTGAGAGCTTTTTATAGTAAGTCTGTTAAAAATTGCAAACTGAACCTCAAAAGTGGGCGACAGGTGTGGAGGCAGTGATTTTCTTTTTGCCAAATCTTGTCCCAGATTTGGCTGATTTAGAGAGAAACAATTCAAAATCCCAATTTTTAAAAATAAAAGGTTCCAGTTGGTAGCCAAAGCATAGAGAGGGAATCCTTATATTTTTCTACTTTCAATTCTGGCTAAAATTTCTTCTGAAGGGATGGTTGTCACTTCGGCTGCATCACAAAATTGGAAAACAATGCGCTATGAAGGACTTTGAGGACAATGGAGTGAAGGGTCAGGTTAAAAGCTGCAATTGAAAAAGATGGGAACATTTGTGGGAGAGATTTGAACCTGGACGTCATTTCAGCAGTAGGTCGTTAATGATGACAAGTTCATAAACCCTTTTGGAGCAGATTGGAATTTGGCTGAAGAAGCACTCACATCATTGAAAAAACTAGAACCCCCTGGCTGGGGAGAACGCTCTGGATTTATGGAATGCACTCTAATAGTTAAATAAATCTCTAAATTTTAATTTAAGCTTCACTTTGAAAATCTGAGAAAGATATAACAGTAAATAAATGCTTAAGTCATCTTTGGTCATCATGCAACAACTTTTATTAGTTTGCCTGGGATTTAGTCTAATGGTTTGAGAGATTTTTTATACGTTCCAAGTTGCATTTGAATCCTCTTGCTTCTGTGTAGGCAAGCCCACTCTTCCTCCTCTTGTCAGGCTTCTCTCCCCAAAGAGCTTGACGAGATCTTTGAACGTACCTCACCTATCTCAATCTGTACCAACTGCATGCGCATTGGGTTGAGTCCACTAGACACAAAAAGCAAAAAGCATTTTGCTTTTGCATGTAGATTGGATCCAATGCCGTTACAGACTCACCAGTCATTTAGCTTTTGCATTACTAGGAGTACATGTAAGATCTACAGAAGGGGGAAAAAAGGACCCCATGGTCTGTCAAGGTGTGACTGAGTGCTGGATTCAATGGTAACACCGTGTTCAACAAGCAGCTAGTGTCTCTGCACTAGTCTAGCATCACTTTTGGTGCATGTGAACACTCAACTTGATTCTGCAAAAGAACTGGCTCTATAAGAGAGCTGGCCACTGCTTCCAAGCTAGCAGCAGTTCAAATACAAAACGTTCCTCAGAGTCATATGTGACCCACCACTCACCAGTGCACCCATCATTTAGAACCAAGGCAACCTGTCCTCCAAACCCTCCTACTTGCCCCTCACAGTACCCAGTTAACTTACCCATGCATGTGGGCAAGGATCCGTAGGAAGGTAGGGAATGTATGTGATTACTATGTAAGGTAGGTAAGGCGCTTGGTTAGGTAGAGATGCATGTGGACGATTAGTACATATCTAATCATCATACCATGATGCCTAATTATGGGACATGATCGTAATGAAAAAGTGTTTGATGTCTGCATGCCATCCATCTTGCATGGTGTGTTAATGGGTGGGCCTAGGTGAACCAGCACCTACCAGTGCAATGGTTCAGAAAAAAAATCCAAATTGTCAAAAAAATTTGATAACTTCCAGTAGGTAGCCAAGAAAATAGAAGGATTCTGGTTTTTTTTGGATGTTGATATCTAGTATGTAGTCAATTCTGGTTAAATCATCTTACTGATGACCGCCACTTCAGTGAGATCAAAAAATTGGGAAAAAAAAAAGTCCTGCCCTGAAGATGTATGACCAAATGTATTACTATCCATCACTCCCTAGTCTCTGCCCCGCTAATTAATACACCCACCTGGCACCGAATAGATGGAAAGCGCTTAAGGGTGTCCCATTAACAGAGAGGCCTCATGACAGACCATCTTAAAGATCGCTTCTTAACTCCACTTGGTATGTTGTACGATGGTCATAGACGCTGCTTACTAATTTTCAATTTTCAACTTGTCCCTGCCGTCTCAAGAGATTAGAGAATTTTGATCTTCATCTTATACGTACTCGGGGTTAATTACTAGCTAGTTTTCCCATCTTTGAAGACTTAGAGCATCCCCACCTGTGCTCAGTAAAACGAGTCATGATCTCAGTATGTGACCTTTCTCACATCCAGGTTTAATTATTTACTTTTCTGCAACCCCACCCATAAAACTGAAATGGGCACTGCAAATAGGTGGGAATCACTAATAGCAAACCACCTGGACCAACGATTATGATTGGCCAATCAAAAAGAGGAACCAGCAGTCAAATCATATTCATTACACTCTTCTCTAACATATACACGACTTTGCTGCGCTTTTAACCAGCCTCAGCAAACATGGAGGAGAAAACCCATTCGCCTGAGCCAAGAAGCTTAATATTGACCTTTTTTGATTGGAGTTTAATGTGCGGGGTCACATACTAAGTACCAGTGGGGTTATTTACGTTTTCTCAACCTCCACCCTAAAATGGAAACTGGGTCTGCAAATGATGAGATACTAATAACAAACCACTTGGACCAATCAAACCATTTAGCCATTCAATAGCATGTGTAGGCTTTGTTGTACCTTTGCCAACCTCAGTATCCTGTATAATAATGTTGGGTCAAAACCATTTTGATGAGCCAAATTGGCATGTTTTGACTTTTCTTCATCCTAAATTTATTGAACATGTACAGGTGGAGTTGCTTTAATTACTGATGTGAAGATGGGTGTGCATCTTTTGGCCTTTCTTTGGCCTTCACTTTTTGTCTCCCCTGTGATGGTTCCAGCCATCATTCCTTTATTGGATTTTTGTGACTTACTTTGTGTGAAGATGTGTTGACCATCATTTTCATTCGTAGATTTCATTTTGTGATTGTGGGTGCTCGGTACCTAACACCTGTATTTTTTTATTCTGATGAATTTTATTTCTAGATTGAAACAGAGTTTTTTTAAAGGGTTGTTTATTGGCCATAATTCACAAGTTAAATTTCTTTTTTCAAAATGACCAGGTTCCATATTAAGTTCTATAAAATACCAATTTTTTTATAAATATGTTACATCTTTTTATTTGCATATTTTAAATTGCCAAATATGATCAAGTCATCTTATGGATAATCACCCCTTCAGCTACATCACAAAACTGAAAAGAAGACACTGTGCCTATTCATTGTTTGTTCTATCAATTAGTTGTGGGTGTAGACAAAGTTCTTTTATTCTTGGGTGATGGGCCTCTTTGATTGCCTGAAACTTTGGAGAGCTCCCCCAATAGAATTTTTTTCTATGTGAAAATGTAATGCCTCACATTTGGCGCACCTATGTTGGTGAGAAGAGGAGAACTTTAGGCAAACCATATGGGATAAAAGTGAGGTGCTACAGGGAACACCCTTGGGAACACATTGGGAACTTGAGGAACATCTTGATGAACATATCGAAAACTTGAGGAACATCATTGAGAACATATAAGAAACACGACAAATTTAAAAATTCTATGCGGCCCCTTCCCTCCCAGCCAAGGTAAAAAGCTGAGCCCTTTTGAGTGCATGTTCAGCTATCTCATTGGCTACATGCAAATTCTATTTTAAAAACTGCTTGTCAACATTTTTGGCTTAAACTAATACCCCATCCTAAGAGCATGGGTTTAGGGTTCATACCTATTCACCCATTTTGGAGAGATATTTGTCTCCAGACACATGAAGATTAAAGAATGATCTCAGGATCTAAATTTTAATAAAACCCTGAGACATTTGTGGGACTCGGACTTATAAGTATGTACAAATTAAGTTAGTTCCTACCCAATTCTGATTTGCATGTTAGTTTCACAGTTTAAACCTCTCCAGAACATTCTGACCAGAGAGGTTATTATTGTTTGCTCAGGGTGTGATTGTGTTGAGCTATGTGAGTTGATATGTAATTAGGCTTCCCAACTAAGTTAGTGGAAGCTGTTAAAATACTTGTCGTTCACCCATGTTAAAATACTTCATGAAGTAAGTGCAGGGCCACGGTCCAGGGGTTCCATCATCAAGACCTTTTGTCATGCCGACTTGAGTGGCCCATGCTGTAATTATAGTGTATTCTTGTCATGCTGATTTCATATTATGTTCCAGGTGACAGAAGCATAGGTTGCTTGGCTCTCCATCATAGCATTATCACACCTAACTGACACCCAATGAGGTGGGGTAGTGGGACATGCTCCCATTTCTCCACAAGGAGAAAAGCCCCCCCCCTAGTAGGGATGTTGTAGTCCTACAATGGAGTAGAGTATCCCCTTCGGTAGAACCACCAACAGATGAGCACTGAACACTACGCTTTAAGGCAAGTGGGCCCATTGGTGGTGAGTCCCAAGGCACTGAAAAGTGTGTGGTGAGCAACCAATGTGTGAGTACAAGATTGTTTATTACTGTAACATGACATTGATGTCATCTCTAACGTATGATTTGTTGGGAAGAGAACATCAACCTCTATGGTATGATTTGTTTGGAAGAGGACATAAACCTCTATGGTGTGATTTGTTCTGAAGAGGACATAAACCTCTATGGTGATAACCACTACTGGACCTTATACATGTTTCACCTCAACCAAATCAGTTTCAATTATCATCGTCAATCTGGAATATCAAAATAATTTAATTTAATTTAATACCCTTATATGTTTTTGGCTACATGCTTGAACCATACAGAAATCTGGGACTTTTTTACTTTAATCAAATTTTGATGATTTTTTTCCTTTGAAGAAGTTATTGTATTTGTAACAGAAAATGTCCAAAATATCACACACAAAAAAAGGCTGATTGGTATTTGTAGTATTAGTGGTGCTTAGATAGAAATGGACCCACCGTATGCATTTGCAAATAAACTAGGTGGTTGTAACACACAGCCAACTCAAAGTATTGTTGGGAGACACTAGATCATGCCACATCTATTCATGAGGAAACCATGGGATACTTGGGGTCAAACCCATGGGGATGAATTGGGCAAACCTGTTATCCCTTCACAAGCCTAGAATTGGACCACTTGTGACCTAAAACATTGTTTAACATTTTTGTGGATGAATGAAAGTAGGAACCCTAATTTAGGTGTGTGGTAGATGATGCTGAAGCTATTGTGCTTCAAGGATGTCGAAAGTCCAATTACTTTGTTTTTGTTTTTGGCTTTGTTTTGTTGTTTTGCAAGTTATTGTGTTTAATGTTGTTTTTCAATGGAGCGGCTTTGGTGAGTTGGTTTCAGTGATGGAGCGAAATCCTTGTTGCTCAATTGACAATTTGTATGGTGAGTGTGAATCACGAGTCTTGGAAATGATTGGTGCTAAGCTTTCAAAGGAGCAGAAGGATGTGGACAAAAAAAAATTGTATGAAGTTGGCTGAAGGGGAGGAAGGCAAGGCAATTTTTCTTTCGGGAGTGTGGGAGAAGCTAAGTTTCAATTCTTCTAATTATGAAGTGTTAAGTTTGTTTGGATTTTGATAGTAATTAATTGGGGATGGAAGTCCTTTTAGACTTCTTCTCCTTTTGAACCTAGCGCTTGATTTTTCATTGTGCCATGAATGTCAGGAAGGGAATAGGAGGTCTAGTGTTTGCATTTTAGGGACCAAACCAAAGGAAATGATGAAACAGTCTAACGATTTCAGGAACAGTTGTAGTGGCAGTCATCATCTATGTTAAGTTTATGGGGCGGGTTTTGATGTGAATGTGTAATGTGGTTTATTCTAAGAAGAAAGTACATGTGGTATAATGGGAGCTTTGAGATTTTGGAACAATAGAATACTGTGAGGTTTAGAAGGTCACAATTACCTATTCTAAACTCAATTTTTGTCCAACTTTTGAATGAAACTACATAATGATGTTGGAGTAACATTTGTGGGGTTTTTATTGTTGAATGATGAACTGCCACACTCATCAACAACCAATTGACTCCTTGAAAGGAAATCAAGAGAGGTGTAATCCCTTGAGGTCCATTGTTGCAACCCCACTTTGGGCGAAGTGGGAGGATGAAACTCCCACTCCCAAAGTTGGGGATTTGGAGTCCTCCGGGACTCCCGAATGTTTAGAGTTCGATAGCAAGGCCCAAAACACCTCGCATTGGGGTGTTCTTCATGTCATTGGAAAGTTCTTGAAGTGTAGATGTCTAAAATGGCCTCGCATTGGTCATTTGGACATCTGCAGCCCAAGTTATGGGCAAAAGAAGGGCCGGGAGTCAAACTGGTAGTTTGACTCCCGACCACTAAAAGTCGGGAATCGACCTTTTCCTGACATCCGAATCAGGAGTGCTATATGGCGTTGGAAAGCTCTCGAAGAGAGCTATAACTTTGGTTCAGACCTCATCTTGTAGAGACTTGGCAGTCAGGAGATATGAGCTCCCAAAGTCCGGGGACTCCAATCGGGACAGTTTCGGGACAATTTCGGGACTCCAACTTGGGAGTCCCGGGAAAAAGAGGCATTTGGATGTAGCCCCCGTGGAGGGTTGCAGAGAATACTATATGGGGGAAGGTGGTGGCTTCCCCCGAATCCGGGCCGTGGTGAGTCTTGTGTGTCAAAGTGCCCGTGGCTTGTCCCAACACCCAAGGGTGTCCCGAATGTGAACTAACCCTCTTGTGGTTGGTTCTTGGATGCAGATTCAAGCTTGATCTTCTAGTCCCTCTTCCTAGTCTAATCCCGGGACTTCTAACACGCCCCTCTACCCCTCTATAGTGCTGGAAGTTGGGAGCGCCTTTCGAGTCCCAACTTTCCGCAACTCTACCTAGTTGAACCTTCAAGTGGGTTCAACCCAGGACTTGGGAGTGCGTCAAAGCAAATGTTTGGTCATAGGAATTTTTTTGGCCAATTAAAGAATGGCAATGTTTGGTTATAAGGTGATTTTGGTCCAATCTTGAAGAAAGTTGAAGGTAAGGGCCAAAACACCATGTGGTTATAAAGTAGTTTTAATCCAATGTTTAGAAAAATGGTGTGGGGAAAAGGAAAAACTCAACATTTGGCTTGGGCAACCTTGCTCAAAACATAGCATCAACACACAATGTATAGTTTGGTTATGGGGGATGGTGTGTCACATTTAAGGGCATGCAATATTTCATTAATGTGCAAAAACCCTTCCAACATTCCAATGCACATAGATGCTAATAGTTATTAAACCTAAAAACATGGAACCCTAACCAAATATGGCCTTTGGATCTCACATCATAGTAGTTAATGAGGACCCCAGAGGGGCACACCTTGCAACCTTGTGCAATTTTCATTTCCCATTCAAAGCCAAAACCCATAGCATATTTCAACATAGTCCCTCTCTCATTTCTACCTCTTTTCTAAAATATTAGAACTCTCAAAATATGTCTTCCTTACCAAGTATTGTAAAAAATGAACTACAAAAGTTCTTGAAGCTCTTCATTTTTAGTGTAATTATGCTAAGATCAAAATAAAATAAAACCTCCAATTCCTAGTGTTAAAGTAGAGCAAGTAAAGAATGAATTGCAAAAACCAGCTTTAGATGTGAAAGTAAAACAAATAGAACAAGGAAATGGATATGTGAAAGTAAGATTAGTAATAAAAAAATAAAATCAAGTTCTAATTGTGAAAGTAAAACAAGTAGAAGAAGGAAATTAATGGAATTTTAAAAGTTGGGGCAAACTTGAGGATTTTAAATGATATTTCAATTGTGAAAGTAGACCGGAAGTAAAAGAAACAAAAAAAATTGTGAAAGTAAGGGCAAACTTGAAATCTCAAATCTTAGTCTAATTGTGAAAGTAAAACTAGTAAAAGAAGGAAGTGGATATGTGCAAGCGAAGTGTGACTTACAAAATTTATATTTGAAAAATGATGTAGGGATTAGGGTCATAGAGAGTCTTCATAACCAAAAGTTCAAGAAGTATATCTATTACCATTGGATCCATAAGTCCATCTGCTAAAGTTATAAAACAATAGCATCAAAAAAGGGTAGATATCAACTAGCTCCCATAAATCGCATTTTACAATTCATCCTAATAGCATGCATAAACACATTTGATATCAACCTAAAATGCGATGAATTTTCTTATTTTCATGCTTTGATCACCTTGTCTACAAAATTAAATTTTATGCATTTGAAACCTATATTAATTTGACAAACTTCCTATATTCTTGGTTTTTATTCAGGAACAAGAAAATCATACCTTTAATTGGCCCAAAACACATAGCCCCTACTTGTTGCAAACTTGGGCTAAGGGAAGTTGGACCATCATGATGTCCAATGTACTTCATAGGTGGCACCATGCTATGATAAACCAAATAACCTTGGACAAGGAAAATGTGCCCCCACAACTTGCATCAAAGACAAAGCAACCATGTTAAGTAGTTAATAGGGTCCAACCAACAAAAAAGGGAAATAGATAGATTAAACACAAGAGGAAGCCATGGAGGTTGTTGAAAAAAAGGACAAATTCATTGAAAAAAGTAAGTAGATCTTGGAACATACCATTCAGTTCCCTTTCCAACCATTTGAATGGGAAAATAAGGAGCAAGAAAATGGGGCCTACAAGTGTGTTAACAAAGGAGAAAGATGTGACATTAGTTGCATGGATTTTAAGAATGTAGGAATGTGGACTTTCAATAACATCACAAAAATTGAAGATGAAAGTTGTGGAACTCACCTAAACAATACCAACACCATTCAAACACAAAATCCCAAAGAAGACCTAATGATATTGGTTTAATTAAAGGCATCCAAAAATAAGCATTTAGGTTGTAGAAAGATTGGAGGTCTCTAGGGCATAAGGGTTGACTACAATTTCCTACAATTCCTTTTCAAATAACTTACTAACATTGTACACCCAACATAGTTACGAATAAAATCATATTTAAAATTCGGACAAAATTGGAATTTAGGTTGGTAGGCAAGCTAGTGCTAGGGTCTTGGCCAAACAAAGATCACATGTAATTTATAACAACATCCCTAAATCACGGGAGTGGTTAATTTATAAATTGTGCAGTTAACACTACAAAATAAACTCTACCATTTTAAGAGGTGAACATTAGGTTGAAAAATGGAATCTTACATCAAATTATATATTTAAATCAGGAATGTGTATGGCAAGGTATTTGCAAACTAAAGTGAATCACTTTTGACCAATTTTTTGAGTCTTTAAAAATATGTTTCATAATCTATTTTATGGAGGCTAAAAATTGTAAAGTTAAAAACTTGTAAAAATGTCTATCTTTTTAAAAAAGAATGGCACATGACCATGTAATAGTTCATAAGCTATTTTTTTGTGAAAAATAAATTAGTAATTCACAACCAAATGAAAAAACACAACCCATCCAATGAACAGAATGGCCAACTAGTGCATTAGTGGCTATTAATTCACTCTAGCCTTCGAGCAAATCGAAAAACTTGTTGTAAACATGGGGCATGCAAGGCCTACTATCGAACCATTAGCTAAACACTTGAAAAGTGTGAGGCTAGTTTATCACATATTTTTAATAAGGATTTTGATGAAGTGTTTTTCATTTGGTGAGATTGAATTTAGCCCTTCACTTAAGGATTGAGGATGGGCACATGTAGACAAATAGACTCACCTATATGATTTTACCTAGGGAAATCTACCTAGGTGATTGAACTTGGACCCCACTTGGACACCAAAATATCATAAAATGAAGCTCTTGTTGTGCTACTCCACTTAGGTATCATAGTTGAATAGTAGGTTCAACAAAATAAATAAAATTTAGGCCTCCAAAATTTTCGAAAAGTATTTTTCTCAAAGAAATTTTTAAAAAACAGGAAAATTAAGCATCTTTTGAAATATTCTGACTACTTTTTTCTTTGTTGAAATGGAATCCTCAAAATTAAATAATTATTGGGCAGAAACCTTGTGAACCTGGTATTTAACTATGGTCTATGCTTAGCTTGTGCCTGTACATTCTTAAGGTATCCCTATTT
>Ga0209208_10002512_pt1 | contig 26345 bp, 27 predicted proteins | sample S1TSphfallax_3_FD_187694 | JGI IMG/M metagenome (GOLD analysis project Ga0209208, IMG submission 187694) | Host-associated microbial communities from peat moss isolated from Minnesota, USA - S1T2_Fd - Sphagnum fallax MG (SPAdes) (version 2) | ecosystem: Host-associated > Plants > Peat moss >...
TTCAAAAAAAGAAAAAAAAAAAAAAACCTAGTTCTAACATATATTTCAGGGTTCTAATTATTTTTTGAATTATTTTTTCTCTGATTTTCATTTGTTGTCCCAACTAACCGGATCCGGGATCTGATGAGGTAACAAATACCCGGAACCAGTAGGTCTTTGATTCCGACGGCATTAAAATACAAGGATCCGGCGGGTTTTGGTTCCGTTTGTTCTTCGTTCAAATACATGGAACCGGCGGTTCTTCTTCTTCTGCTGCTGCTTTCAAAAGGCCAAGAAAACGCGGGTCGGTTTGCAGAGGGGCCAAGGAGTAGCGGAGGGCGAGAGGGGAGGCAAAGCCGCAAAATGGCGAAGAAGAGGAGCAAAATCGCCACCACAGAAGAAGCAGCAGCAGCGGCGCCACCAGCTGTAGGCTCGCTTTCTTCCTTCCACTACGTCCTCGTCGCAATGCAATTCTATTATCTCGCGCATTTGCTCAAAACAGACAGACAGCCAGACAGGGTTTAGGATTTAGGGTTTAGGTTGGAGAGATTGTGGGAGTTCTTGTTCTTGATCTTCGCTATTTCCAATTTTTTTTCTTTTTTTTCTTTGTTGTGGAAAATTGCTTTACTTGTGTGATAGTGTTTGTGTGTGTTTGTTTTCTTGTACAGCGTATTACACGGAATGCTGCAGCTCGGCAGCTTGCACCTGCGGTATTTGCTAACCTTGATCTGTGTTTCTTTCATCATCTCTTGTAATGGGTTTTTTCAATTGTACTTGCTAATCCTGATCTTTGTTTCTTATATAATTTCTTGTAATGGGTTATTGCAAGAAACGTGGGATATAATTGTAGGTTTGAGGTACAATTGTGCATGTCTTGATAGTAGACCCTAAACCCTAAACCCTACCCTTTTCTTGCAGCATTTTACAGCACAAGTGGAAGCAGCGTTGGGCAAAACCATGGGATGCAATTCATCGTTGTCAAGATCAGGTCCAGAGCTTTTAAAGCGGCGGAAGAAAATGGAGCCCACACTCGTACACAATTTGTTAGCCATTGCAGATACCCATGGATTCAAGAATCGGTCCCATGCTGATGATGAACGTATGTGTATGCTTTCATACAAAATCCGAGCTTTTCAAGGATATAAATCATTTGCTAGTCAAAACTTTGAGCTTGTGGCATTTGTTCTAAACATCTGGGTTAACAATGTCCTTGTTTGACTCTGTATTTTTCTTGAATGCCAAGATTTTGCTGCTTCTTAGAAGAGGAGGTTTGTCTCTCTCTCTGTGTACATGGTTCAAAACAGAGCATATTTTTTTGGAGACAATTCGCGCAGTTTCAATCACACCTGCTGTTGCCAGAGTTCCACCAAAGTCAGTCAGTCAGTTCCCTACTTTTATCACTACAGTTTTATTTCTATATGCTGCAAACCAAAAAAATTTCAAACAATTTCTCTCTGACCTATTCATTTTGTGAGTTAATCCTACTAGAAGATAAATTCACTTCTAAAGCCGCAGCTGGAAATTTCTTGACTTTCAAATATGCTATTTTTTGTGTATACATCAGGTGTACTGAATCATCAGGGTGTGGTTGGTCACAGGGAAATCTATGATGCAATCTTGAAGGGCATTCAAGAATCCAAATCCGTGGAGCTTACAGTTGCCAGTTTCCAGCTTCTCCATGATCTTGATCTGGTTAATTTTCTACATCAAAGCTGCCCCCGGCTACAACCTTTTATCCTATCCCATGTCGTACCGATCTGCCCTCAGAGCAGTGGACCTTTGTCATCATGTCTTGGGTTTAGTTCATTGCCTTGCAGTAATGTTTGCATCAGTCATTACAAGGTTGTTGTGACAGTACAGTTGTGTCTGATGTTAAAAGTCTTTGTAGTGGCAGGTTTTTTATTTAATCACTCTCTTGCTATCCTGACATTGCAAATTAAACTTTGTGCCAATTGTTTTCTTACAACAGCGTCATCCACAAGCAACTCTAAGGACAGTCAAAGGGAAGTCAGACAAAGATCTGGAGTATGAGTTCATTGTAACCAAGGTACAATTTCCTTCTTTCTGGGCTGTTTAAAATTTCTGCACACTTGGAGATAGGAAAATAGATGCAGGGGAAATGGGGAAACCAAGAGCATTTGCTGCTTGCCTTACATCCCAAGAAATGGTTGATAAAGAGATCAGACAGTTGTATTTGCTGATTTTTTTTAAGACACTCTGTGCATCTGAGTTGCATCAACTTCAGCAGATTGATATACCCTAGGGAATGTTTTTGAATGGATCTTGTGGCAGGATATTTGGTCACCATTTGATCATACTTTCCAAGTTTCTCAGCCCACAGGTGCACCAAAGGGTGCACCTCCAAGAGTTCCCACAGTGAGTTGGTCACTCAGAGAATTGTCCATGTGGTTTTTCCAATGTTAACATTGAGGAAAGCGCAGCCCAGAAGATATCTGTTGATAGAACCAGAAATACCTATTCTCATATCTGACCATGATTGACTTCAATTAACCTTGTTCAGTTTTGTGAGGACTATCCTAAACCTTAAACCCTAAACCCACCAGAGTCATATGCCCTTTTCCACTTAAAACACAGGGCCAATCACTGCTTAGGATGTATAGTTGACAAGACCCTGAAGTGATTGTGACAACAAGGTGAAACACTTATGGTTCTGCCTCTAGATGCTTGGATTTAGGCTTTAGGCTTTAGGTCTCTTACAGTTCTGGCATATTACTGCATGGTCCAGTGTCCATATTATTCAGTGTCCATATTATTCAAGTGTGTGGAGTGCAGTAGTCTCATCTGAGAGGTTCAAGTGACTTCCCTTCAAATTGTCATAGGTAATTTAGTTGCAATGATGTGTAGGATCTATATGCTCTCCTGGAGTGTATTGAAGAGCAACTTGGATATGATGAGTGGTGCAAAACTCCTCAGATGAAAATAGTCAACTCAAGGAAGGAGCAGGACCCTTATCTAGTAAGTGATCCTTGAATTCCAGTAACTGTGATACAAGTGATTCAACCATTATGCAAATGCGAGTACATTTTCCAACTGAAAATTTTCAGAAGCTTCTGTTTGTTGTACTCCTCTATACAAAGATAACAAGACAAGCATTTGTATGGGTCACTTGTACCTACACATATAGAGCTAGATGGATAGCCTTGTGTTGTATATCTGTCCAAGTCTGTTACTTTCAACAAGCCAGTGCCAACAGTTTTATGTCAAGTTTCTAATATTTGGAGAAAATTGTCTCTTTGCTTTATTGTCTATTCAGAGACTTTTGCAGTTTCTTATGTTGCAATGGCTGGCTAGTCTTCTCAAATCAGATGCGCAGATACGGGCACAAGCTTTCCAAGGTCAGAACAATAACTTGAACCTCAAAGGACTGAAATTTGCATAAGGAGGAAATCCTGATAATAGCTCCCTTTTTCAACTAGTGTCTCTGTTACAAGTCAACCCTTTCTGTTGACAGTGCAAGATCAACCCACATTCCTTAAGCCTTTCTGGCAGAATCAGGAAGTGATGCTAGGAAATAGGCCAAATCCTTGGGCATAAATCCTGTAGAGTGATATTTGGGTTCTGTTGGTTACAAGGTTTTCACTTTGAATGGACCAGGTTTTGACAGGGTTCAAAAGTCCTATGCTTTGCCTGTATATCTGTTCTGGTTGTTATTTGAGATGATATACTGGACATAGCCCTGAATCATATGGAAGTAGTGGTTACAAATGCCGGAGTCTAGAGGATATTCTTTATTTTTCTTGGGTTTACATTTGCCTTTCAATGGATTTCAGTGCTCAAGTATAAGGTCTCTTCATAGGGTTGAGCCTAGATTGTCATTTTCTTCTAGAGATTTGAATACCCGATGAACTTGGTTTTGGCCATGCAATGGGAATACAATTGCTGGAAGCTTTGAGGAGTTAACCCACAGTTTGATGCTTATTCTATGCATCATCACTTTATGGGTGTGCAGCCAATCCTAGTAATAATTTTCATCTGGTGCAGAACTCACTCATCCGACGTCTTTTGGTGGTCAGTCCTCATACTACCCCTTGATCTTCATTTTGGATCTTCTGTAGGATGCCATAGTTCTTTGTTTTGTTCAGCCTCTGTGTTGGGTCTGATTTATGTATTGACTTCTGTAGCAGGGGCCATATCGTGGGAACACTAAGAATTTACTCAAATTCCTGCTGCATATTATTGCAAGAACCAGCGATGAACAAGAATGGGAGTCTAAAACAGAGTGCAAGGAGGAGGACATGGGGGACAAGGTGGAGGACAGTAATACTGGGGATAAGGTGGAAGGGGACTTACTTGATAACCATTCCTCTGATCCACTGGCACCAACTGAAATTGTGATTCACACCAATCCTTATATTAGGGATTGTGATTTTAGCAATTTGGCTCATACCGTGTTGTTCATGGTATGACTCCACTCCACTCACCCAAAGAACTACATGCAGCTTCTGTGCACCCAACAACTTTATATAAGCTACATTATCAATGTAACTTGCAGGTGATGGAACTGGACACATACAAAGCTTTGGATGATCGGATCGAGAGAAGATCCAATGGACGTTCAGGGTAAGAACTTCCTGCCTACCAGCATATTTCCTTCCAAATCCAGTCATCCTAGTGAAGTACAAGTGTCTTCACTGGGACATTCAAAAGAGAGTGCTTGAGTAGTCCAACAGTACGTTTCCCTGTTACAGAAGCTGTGTTTGGTAACCTATTTCTTTGTTCTATGAACCGCCTGTCCCCCTTCTACTGCTCTTTCATATATTAGTTTCTCACACCCAGTATTAGGTGTCCAAACAGGAAGCACTTTGTGGACCAACTGTTGAGTCTCTTACAGTATGAGAGTCATCTACTGGAACCTTTTCTTCAGGTGTGTTTCTCTTGCTATTCTTGTTCTGCATCTCCTTATATTGCGCTCCAATACTCTGTCAGCAGTTGAGCATCAAACAAAATGATGTCAATTTTCTTTCCACTGTGGAATAATCCTATGCATCAAAATGTTATTATCTGAAAAATCCTTCAGGACTAAGGTGGTTGCGTAAGTGGAGTTTACCAGTGTGGAGTTGGGGATGCATAGGTGCTGGAAAATCAGCAGCACAAGCTGAAAATCATCATTGAGTATTTTGTGACACATGCTCCTAAGGTGGGTGGGGATTCATCCCTTTTTTCTAACTATATTCCCTTTATTGCTGATCATTTGTGGGATACTCAGGAGGACCAAATTCTTTCCGCATCTCAAGAACGATCAATATCATTGATTGGCACCATTGATTTTCTCTTTGGAAATGTTTTTGTCTTGAACTGAATATGACCCAAAACAGCATGGGAGTGTTTAGACTCATGACTTTTGCAGCAGATGTTGTGCATGTAGCTTTCTTTTCATCTCTTTATTTTCTGTTGGGTGACTTTCTAATTTCCAGAGCTTACAGTCATTGGGTTTCTTACATGCTGGAAATGCTGACAATGTGAGAGATCAATGGTGCACTAAAGTGTTTGGGGTTCTGGGCAATGTTGCAGTCAATGCGGGAGAAGCTAATGACAATCAGTACTGCACAAGAGCTTTTTGGTTGTATAGCCAGTGCTACAAACAGCACCAATGTCTGTAAAACTTTTGGATCATATGAACTGCAGTTACTGCTTGCTCATGCCTTTCAGGTAACAAGCAAGTCTCTACTTTGGAGTGCCCTTTTAGATTTCTTTGCTTCCTTTACTGCTCTGATTGTAGTATTTTACCAGGTCATGTATATGCTGGTTCTGCCCATCTAACAAGGGATGAGGTTTTGGAATTGGTTGGAAGGCTTTTTTGGAGATAGATGCAGTACAGCGGCTGGAGAAGGGTCAGACTGAGTCTTCCTCAAGCAAAAGCATTGGGTGTGTTCAGAAAACGCTTCTTGAGGCTTTTGGAAACCTCCGGCATTTAATGAAGTAAGTCATTTCATCTTATTTGTTTTTCAAGGTTCCATACAAGGTTGGCTGTAAAAATCATTACTGTTATGCAACTAAGGGGAGACTGGTGTGTACATGAGGACATAGGAGATCTATAACTTGGGGCAGTGGATGTCCTACTGCAGGGATTCTGGAGAGCTGTGTCCAGCAGCAGCCCAGGCATTATTTGTGGCCAAAGCTATCTCTGTCAGCTAAGTCCTCCGTTTATTCTTTTCACCCACACTGTACATATGTATGCACATTGTGACTGAGAACTTAGGCAGGAGGAACTTTCTTCCAGAAGCTCCAAGCCTAAAGCATGCAGATGTGAGATTTAACTACACTATGCAATGAATGAAGATCCTTGGCCAATCATTGCATGGAGTTGTTTACGGAGGTTGCCTTCCAATGTTGCTCCACATTTGGTGTTGAATGGAAAAGGTGCCTACAAAATAGCTTCAACTTGGAGTTGCTCAGAGTTTCAAAACAACTAACAAAGAATGAGGCTCAACAAAATTCAGAACAATTAAACTAAACAAAAGAAAAAAAATGGAAGATATACATGCAAGGGCAAAGTCTAGAATACCATGGGTGAACAAAAGTGGTCCTAAACAATGTTAGTTGGTTATTGAAAAATTAGCGGATTATGAATATGTGTTGGTTATTTATAACCTATCTATTAATTCTAAAATTTGTTGAAAACCAATTAGAAAACTTATTTGTCGAGTAGGTATCTGGATGAGAATTGACAAGATCTTGATGGGTTGGGTATATGTGCTAGAAATTTCATCTAGGTAGGTTTTCAATCCTTGAGCCCTAGACCATTTTGTTGCACTTTGTAACATGTGCCACTTTAATCTTGAATTCAAGATTTCCTAAAGGTTGAATGGTTGTTTCTGTTTCCAACTTGGTTTGATTGGTATTTGTTTGCTACAAAATTGAAAATTGATAAGTTGCCTGCTTGAACGATCAAGCTGCTGCAAATAGTTGAAGCTCTAATTGATTTAGGAAATAGTTCATCATTCTCTATTTTGTTTTGTTTTGTGTGTGTTCATATGCTCTTGTTTTCATTGAACACCAAAGTAATGGTCAAACAATGTATAGATAATTGCATTTGGTACCTTCATATTAACAGTCAACACTTTCTTACTCAAAATTTTTGTTTTGCATTATTGACATTCATCACCTTCTAATTTCTAAACTTATTTGCATGCAAGAACTATGGCATTTGGCACCTTTTAACTTCTAACTAAGGTGCACACAAGAGATCACATTAGTTGTTGGCATTTGACGTTTTCTAACTTTTAACTTAGCTACACAGAAGGTTGTTGTGGATTTTTGTGAAGATTTATATTTTTATTGGCATTCTAAGCCTGACAACTTTCAACCTTACCCAATAGGAGGATATTACGTTTGTTGTGCACATCAATGTTCTTGTTGTCATTCAACATTTTTTTGTGTGCATGTGTGCTTTTGTCAGCATTCAACACCTTTTGACTTTGGATGGACATGGTGCATTTGTGTGCGAACTTGGAAATGGTGATTTCATTGCATCAACATGGTAATGAATGGAAGTGGACATGAACATGAACACAATGAAATTTATTTTTCTTTGATTAATTTTGTTAAGGATGTTAGAATTGTTGTTGATGATTCAATAGGGCATTGTGAATCTGTTCCAATGATTTTGTTGGAGATGAATATGTAATGAACAACCATGTGATTTTTGAACTTCCATATGTTTAGACAAGGTGGATTGCAACTAACCTAATGATTTTCAATGAAAGGGGGTTCGACAAAGGTTGAAACACTGAATGGATCATAGTTATGAAGTCATCATCCACCAATTGTGAAACAATAATGCTTACAAAAATGAAAACATTGGGGCAAAAGAAATTTTTGGAAATATTTGCTTTTATATCTTGACAGAAGAAACATACCAGTTTCTACTATTATAATGGGATTTTTTGGTGCACATGTAGGTATAGTTATTCATACCAATAATGCTGCATTGAAGGTAGGTTGTTGCAAAATGCTCTGTTTTGTTCTGTTTTTATTTAAATTTCTCTTGATATTTGGTGAGTACCCTTTGAGTATCACAAGAAAATAAAATAAACTAGGGCATACATGCACACTAATAGGAATCGCAACAAATGTAACTAGCATTTGATTTTTCATGTTTTAGTGCTAAATGTTGTAAGTGTTTAAAATGTCTTTACATGAAGTTGTTTCTAACATACGAAAAACATGTGGAATAATTTGGTTGAATCTAATAAATATAAATTATAAAATATTCAAAAACATTCAAACTTTTTTGAAAGGGTTTTTATTCTAAGTTTTTATTATGTGAGATAAGGCCTTTTAGGGAGAACATTACTAAACCTAAGGTAATGCTTGGCATCATCCCACATGAGCCCTTTATTTTAGTAATGACTTTACTTAGGGTTTTGCATACCACAAAATCCATTAATTATAGTGCTTAATTTAGTGGCATAATTTTCACGTGGTGTTTCCAAATCAAAACATTTTATTGATAATTTGTTTGATGGTAACAGAAGCCATGGAGAAACATATTTGTGTTTACTTTGGATAAACATAGAACACAACTAACAAACAAAAAATTTGATTTAACAGTGTACATGTATTTGATTCATTTTGTTCAATTTAGAATTCAAGAAAAAACATGAAACTAGTGAAAATAGCAACATTGAAAGCAAGTAATATCAAAGTGCGCTACTAATAAGGTGAACAAAATCTCTCGCAACATCTATGATGTATTATTTCATTACATTTTGGATGATTGATAATATTTAGATAATATGATTTCTTAAAATGATTGTTTATTGTCGGCCATGACATTTGCATAGATAAAAGAAAAGAAAAACTCACCCAAATTTTATAAGGCCAATATTTAACATATTGTGTCAATTGCTTGCAAGGTGGTCACTCACTTCAACATATGTTTATGTTTATAGTATGCTTGATGATAAGTGTGATTTTTAATATTGAGGTGTTTTCTAATACATTAATTAGAACAAAACTCAATGATTTAGATGGTTAAAAACATTCAAGGCAATAGTTAGATGTGGTTTGTAAGCCATACACCTTATAAACCATCTTTAGCACATGATTTGGATAACATGAATAAACATTATGGTTAGAAGGAATTGTTTTAGACAAAATTTATGGTTTTACACAAATTGGAGTTCATGCCCTTTTTTGTGTGTAGCATCCACATGTAGCACTACCCCCATGTCAAACCTTGGTAACACCATTTGTGAATAGCCTAAAATCATATCTAGTCATAAAATTAAAACCTTCCACATCCCAATACTTGCACCAAACTATTATAAATAACTTTCAATTAAAGTAGACTAATCAAAAATGTATTTCATGCAAAAATATCACCATTCACACGAAATATTGGCTTGTTAATTGTTGAATGTGGAAAATATGTTACTTTTTATATGGGTTTTGATATCTTTGGAATGAAAAAAATGCCAAACTACATAGAGCATAATGTGGTCATAGTAAATGGGGATAGGTACTTAAGGTGGAACTTGACAATTATAAAACATAGAGAAAGTGTGCCTTCTTTTAAAATGTAAATATTTTCATACACTTCTAATTTTCTCTTGTAAGGTTTGGTTTGATAAAGTGATGGCAAATTCCTTAAAAATAAAATCACTATGGTTGAGATAATAATAGATCCTTCATTTTTGCATTGGATGGTGCAATAACAGTTAAACATCCTTTTTATTCAAAGTGCAAACTTCCCAAACACATTTGAATCTTTTTTAATTTTGTAACTTAATGGTGCACATAAAAAATAGAAAGGTAGATGAAACTCGTGGCCTCCCAAAAGTAGTTGATGTTTTTAACATAAAAACAATGGAAAACCAAGTTGTTTAAGTAGAGTACAAATCGAACATGATGAAATTGCCATTAACAAAGATGATCAAACATTGAATGCTATTTTTTGAATAAACTAATATTTACTTTGCAACACAAAATTTGCATGTTGTTGAGCTCCAACAATGTGTAATCTGATTAAAACAAACATCAAACACATTGTGAATTGTGATGAATATGAACTATACATTTGTTTTTTCACACTGTATTCATGTGTGTGTGAACAAGCCCAAGTTTATGACTTTACAATGATATGTGCTTTGGCAAGTTCCATGCCTAATTGATTTTGTGAAAATAGGTTGAAGTCACAATGAAAACTTATTGAAACCTACAATGCAACCAATACATCCTTTTAAGGTTTGTGATAAGCCCAATGATTGTTGGAAACACATCTTTTGTCATTTGTAACCATGTTTTCATGTATTATTATGTCAATTATATGTTTTTCATGTACTAGTACCACATTGATTGATGATAAAGGAAAAAAATGAATCCAATTGGCATGTGGTGGAGTAGACCACACCAACAAGAGGAAGAACAAAAGGAATGCTAAAAAAACACATCACAATTTGAGAATTTGCATTTGTAGTTGATGCTTGATATGTTTCAAATTTAAAAAAATGTTTTGGGAGTTTTTGAAGAGTTTTTTTGCATCATAAATGTGACATCTTTTGCCAAGAGGTAGGATAAAAGTTGAATGTTAGTTGCAATTATGTTAAAAGTAAAATTACTCGATTAATAATTTTTTTACTATCTAAATTATGGTTATTCAATAATTCGGAATTACCAATAGTAGGTAGGAATGGTTAAAAAGCCACCATAATCATTATTTTACAAAAAAAAAATTACCTCCATCATTGTAGTAGTAATTGGCATTAAATGGCACAAGGATTGTCATTAAAATAAAATTCAAGATCGATTTAGGAGGGATTTTACATGGTTGTGGAATGTAGTCACTTTCATAAGGGTTTAAAGTGGTTACTTCAAATTATTGAAGGGTTTGAATTTGAATGTTGAAATGGGGAAAACTTATTGTGTGAATTTTGGGATAATGATCTATGGGAACATCATTTTTTGAATAATTTTCTATGATAAACACTTTAATAATAATCCAAAATACATTCATTTCTAAGACATGGAATGAATGTATTACATAAGGCCACTATCATGAGGAATGCTAAAATATTGGTTTCTTATGCACCCATCATCCAATTAGTTTTTATAGACCATGATAAGTGCGAATGTTGGTAATTTTGAGATAACTACTTTGCAAGCTTGTGAGCAACCCCACAATAAAAAATATTTGCTCCATTTCAATTTGAAATCTTGATATGCCCAAAAAACAACATTCAAGAACTTGCTTGCATGCTCCTTCCACCATGTTAGAGGTTTAATAACCTCTTCTCTAGAAACAAGAACACCAAAAAACACAAACACCTCATGACACAAGTAGAATTTCATTAGCTTTTGAAGTAGATGTTTTACGATCAAAGAAAGAGTATACAAACAAATTGTAACTTTAATGTATTATGGTTAAGAATAGGGTTCAAAAACCTCTAGACTTTGATAAGAAAAGGAATCATAACCCTTCTACCATATTCACCAACAAGAACTTTAATTTTATCCCTACTCAAAAGATGTGTGATGCATTGCACATGCTTGAATCACAAATGTTTGCAAATTGGGTTTTCATAGGGGTTTTGAACTTTCAAATGGGAAGCCTTGCCTTTATGCATGCCTTGTCCCACTCTTGTCTACCTTTGCCAAATTTCTTAGTCCAAGCAATGGTCTTTTGCAAAGTAGACTATGCATTTTTCAATAACACCTCCTTCATGCCAACACAAAGTTTTGTGTCATTTATGGCATGTCGACATGCTTTTGACATTGCATGGTCAAAACAAAAACTTGCAAAAGGTTGTTGAAGTTGCAAAAGGGCGCATGTAACCATTGAAGATAATGTGCTACTAGGGTGTTGAGGTTAAAGTCCTCATCTTTGACATATGCTATCACCTTGTCCATCAATTCAACAAGTAAGGTTTCACAAGTTCTATTAAAGTTGCCCAACTACTAGGCACCTTGAACAAGTCAATGATTAGATCTTTTGGCATTCAATGTTCAGCTATGAAATTCACAACCAACACAAATGTATCGAAACTAGTCCTAAACATACAAGGATTAAAGGTGATGGTACTAGTTGCACAATTACCTAATGTAGGCAAAACATATGTTACCATGGTTTCTACAAGCAAGTTGGGAATGTGATTTTTCACCAAGCATTTGGAATAACATAAATAAAATTTAGGATCTTGTTGCATCACCAATCTCCAAAACCAAGATGACTCTACACATCACAATGCCTTTGTCACTTTCCATAATGAAAAAATAAGGTTTTCCACAAATTTGAGTTGAGGATAGTCAATTTTTTGGTAATGTCCCTCACCACCATAAAACTTAAGGATGCTTGATGAATGGACAAGCTCTTTCTTCTTACATGCCTTTTTGCCCCTTTCTCCGCTACCCTCACCACTTTGATTTATAGACCTTAATTCAAGCTTGTTTTTAATAAATTCATTAGGGTGTTCATTCAATAAATGTTTTTTCATCAAAGTATTTCGATGAGCAAGGTTATATTGCAACAAACCTTTTTTGGATCTTGTGGTGCTTTGTGCATTTTGTGAAGGTTCAAGTACGAGAAGGTAGTATATGGCAAATCACACACCTCATCATTTCCACAACTTGTGCATCAACTTTAGAATTTTGATCCTAGAGAAAAAAAACCCAAATTGAACTCAAGTTGATGGTGCAACACCTAAAACCCCTAGTTTTTTAAAGAAATTATATACAAAATTGTCCATGTCATTAGTTTTTTTATAGCTTGAATATCTTTAAGACTTTCTATTGTCTATTGCACCTTTGAAGTTGTGAGCTTAATATCACCAACTTATGTTTTGTCCACAATGTAATTTGATACACACACAAACCATTTAACTCCATGCTAGTTGACATGCATCAATTTTTTCTAAAAAAAGAAAACTTGCAAACCACATTGAGCACACCATCACAAATTTCCTTAGGAATGTTTTTAATATGATCCTAATGAATCATTAGATTTATGTTAAATATTTTAAAAAATTCACATCATTGTTGTGTGTTTTTTATTTTTTTATTTTATTGTTGATAAAATGGTCGTTGAAAATATATAAACATAATATTAAACATAATGAACAATGGTTTTGACTTATTCATTCCATGATTATAATGATGAAAAAAATAACGGTTTGTCATTTTACCATAATTTTTATGAAACAAATGTAAAATTTTACAATTCAAAGAGACTTAAAATTTATATCATTTTAAAGAATAATTATGTTTATGTTGATAATATGATAATAAAATATAATTTGAACATTTGTTGAAGTAATTAAAAAATGACATTTGATCCAAATTATATTATATACTAGCTCTCATTAAAGTTTTACATAATGATATTTCCCTAGGAAGTTTGTGATGACAATGCAACATTGTATTAACCCAAACTAGACACCAAACCTTAAATTAGTTGTAGAAGTTGATCTAGTATCTAAACCCCTAAACCTTCATAACATATTGCCCCCATTACATGTATCACCTAGGTGTATGACTTTTTCATATGCACTAGTTTATTATCTTGTATCCATAATCATACATGTATTGCACACTTAGGTTAGACCTTGTATATTAGTACAACATTAGTTCATATGCATACATCATGATTTTATTAACATTGTCATTCTAAGCATTGTGGATTTCTTGATGGCACTCATCATTGGTAAGCATGATTGATGCTTGTTCAATGGATTTGTCAACAAGATTCTTCCATGCCCAATTCACCAACCTTAGTTATAAGAAATCATCCAAGTGGAGTTTCCTTTCTCTTTGAGCATTGGTGAAGTTTTTCATGTCCTTGAGTAGGTCGGCCCACAATATGGATAAATACCATGTGGTTCGTGAAACAATCCCCAATATTTTGGAAACCACATGTGTAAGGAGCATTTCATTTAGAAGTTGAGGAAATAGGTTCATGTCCATCGAACAATCCATTTGGAAAAAAAAAAGCCTCTAAGTTGAACATTATAAACAAGAGAAAAAAATGGTCATCCACCATCCTCTAGATGTTTGTCATGACTCAATTGTGAATGAACCTCAACAAAGTTAATATTTGGTTTAACTTTAGTAACCCATTATGGGTAAGTGCATGGTAAGGTGGACAAAAAGTAGTAGGATTTACGAATTTGAAAGTCCATTCCTTTTTTTGAGCTTTAAAATGTTTTTTGTAGTTAGGTAACAATAACACATTGATTCTAAGTGACTTTTTTCCATTAAAATTTTCATTCTTGTAGAGGTCATTGATTAAAACATACTTGCAAAATTTCAAAATAAATCATGTTTTAAAAAAAGATGATATGGACTTTTGAAAAAATGTGTTTGCTTTTCACCAAATAAAAGTTTATAGCTCATAAACATCATTAAATATGAATCAAAACATTTCAATCTTAATTTCATTATTACATTTAAAAACTAAAATCAATTCCTTCAAAAGTTTTGAGATCCATCATAGAACCAAACCAAAGTCTATTCACTTAATTGTTGCTAACATTACATACCTTAATTTTTAATTTTAAAAGTTCATAACTCTTATAATTTTATATATTTTTCATACCAATCAATTTCATTACATACATATTGAAGTTTATAATTTCAATTTAATCAGTCCCATTTAATGATTCCATAATGTACAAAAAATGTGGTAAATTAGAACTACATTTAAGTGGTAGAAAAATGGATTATGTTACTCCAAAATTACTCCACCCTGCCATGCATCCACCCTTATGTAAGAAGTAAGTCATATGTGTGGGTAAATAGGTAAGAAAATAGGTGAATACTAAGCAAGTTGTTGGATTGTACTAATGTTGTACCAACATATAAGGTGCAACCTAGGTATGTATTACTAGTAAGGATATTGGTATTGAAAATAGGCTAGTAAGCTATGACTTGAGGCTATGTTGACCTTATGCAAATATTAGTTTGTTATGAGATTTACAGTAATATTAGGTACATATAACTTGCCTTATACTAGTACCTTGATACCATGTTTATTTATACCTAACATATATTAGGAAAAAACCAACCTTGGACTTAAAATGGTTGATACTAGATTGTGAATGATTTCAAAAAGTATTCAATATTAGTTGTAATTTGCCATAGTAGTTATAATTCTAATGTTGTTTGTTGCAATATGATTTTACTTAAATCACTTAGTTTGCAAATCACCATTTCCCAATATTGTTAACCTAATAATTTTTTATTTAAAAATTCCAATATTAATAGATTTTTACTATTCAAGTTCATTATTTACTTGTATAATTCAATAATAATAGCTTTGATTTTATTGTTGTTCAAACCTTAGGGTTGTACATGATGCATCATGTTAGTAATGTCATGTCCTTTTTTATGCATACATGCCCTATCATCATGTCAATAATTTGTTAAAATTTGTTTTGGAATGTGTAGGAATTTGTATGATATGTCATAGTAAAACAAATTGAAATGAATTTGTTACCATATAATGAATTGACATTTTAAATTATGATGGAATATAATGTCAAAAATATAGTGTACAAATCCATTTTAAACAAGTGAGGGTAAAAGTATATAAATTTAAAATATATAATTTAACATGTGACCATAAATTAAATGAGTTACAAAGCTATAACCAAAAATACTTAACTTAACATGTCATTGTAACCCACATATATGCACCTAAAAGTGAAAACTTGTTCAAGTGACAAAAATTGCCAATAAAATAAAATAATTCAAGATGTGAAATTTCAATACTTGTTGTGGGTTATAATCACATGTTTGGATGCTACATTTTTTCTATTCTATTCTTTTATGTTTTTAAATTTCACATGCATCTCATGTTTTTTGGTCATGCAACCATGAATATTGAAATGCAAAGTAATATTTTACATGCAATCATAAATAAATTGAGTGACAATATACTTTTTAAATGTGATTATATCATTTTTAGTTTCAATAGGAAATGAAATTTGAGAAATATTTATTTTCAACATGTGACCATAAATAAAATGAATTAAGAAATGCAACAATTACAATTTTACAATGACAATAAGTATTGAAATAAAAAATATATATTTTACATGTGATTGTATGCAAATGGATTAATGAATTTAGTTTTTGCATGGAACAATAAATTAAATGAATATATATATATATTACATGCACCCATTAAAAAATGGATTACAATTCTGTTTTTTACATGTGACCATAACAATTTTGCACATGACCATGAACAAAATGTAACCACAAATTTGTTTTTTACATGTACAAGGGTCCAAGCATGGTAAATTAAATTGCAAATGTTCTTTGCAACATAAATGGAAAGTAGCCATCAAGTATGCTTTGATATATTGAATTTAAAAATATTATTTAGTTTAAGGATTAACATGAACATTTTCTTCAACTTTGTTAAAACTTTAAATAAAGACTACATGTTTAAAGTAGGTTGTTTAAATAGATGAAAAATTACATTTAATTGTTTTTTGAATTAATGGGGTGTCAAATTGTACTTGTTTCATCTTTTTCACATTCTAATAAAAATATATTTAGCTTGTAGGGTAAAAGTAAGTTTGAAACCAATATTTACTAGTCAATTGCAAAGCTACTTGCTATCTATTTTCATTATACTCAAATTTTTCAAATTTGATATTCAACTTACCCTAAACCGAATGTAAGCATAGATGTTTTCAAAATGAAAAAAAAAAAATCTTTTTAATATACTTTCTTATGTTTTTGTAAAAAAAATTCATATTTTAAAAAGGGATTTTCAGGAGATGTACTTTTTGGTTTAATTTACCATGCTTGGACCCATAATTGTGTCATTTTTACATCACTACAAGGGATCTTTTCCATTCCAACCCATTAATTTTGCGACATGTCCAAATCAACCATTTTTGTGACTACCAATGCAACTGTCTTTTGTGGCACATGGTAAAAATAACTTGTAGTTGCATATTTGACTACAAAATGATTTAAAGTTGCATATGCAATTATGACTTGCAACTAATATCAATTTAGATGAAAAATGCATTTATATCATTCATTTTTAATGGTTGGGCAAAAATAGATGAGAATAGATGTGTTTTTGTAACTCATTGTGTGATTCATGTGCCATTAGACACCATGTGGCATTTTATTCAACTAGAATTGTGATTATATATTTCATTTGCAAATATGTACATGTAATTAAATGTGAAAAAAATAATTGGAAAATGAAATTACAAGATTTAGTGTTTAATTTTTTTTCTTTAATGTTTTTGAATGAACTAAGTGTTAGATGTGTATTAGGGTTTGTTAGGTTTGTGAAAATTTCATAAGACCAATCAAAATGGTAGAAATGAACCATTATTTGCATTTTTTAGCATAATATTTTTTTTGTGTAGGTGTGAACATGTTTTTTTTCTAAACATTAAATGGGATTGTTGATTGGTGACTCTTTTTAATAGTATTTTTGAGTGAATGTTAAAAATCATTATAATTTCCATTTAAATTTGATGCGCTTTTACATATTACTTGAAACTACACTTTTTTTGAAGTTGTTATTTTTTTGTTGAAACCAAAGTGCCACTTGGTTAAACAAAATTTGGTTAGATGACAAAATGAAGGTAATTTTTCAAAAAAATCCTTATATATTTTTGGCTATGTATTTAAACCCTATATAAAAATCTAGCAACTTTTTTAAAAATTTAGTCATATTTTAGCTATTGAATTTTCCAAAACCTTGACATTGACACTTTTAAATTTGAATTTAACTAGGGTCTATATATATAATGTTAGGGAAAAATGGTTGGTTCTAATAATGGTTGTTTAGGATATTAGACTATTAAAAATTCCACACAAAGAAAAAAAAACTTAGAACAAGAGAAGTGCATTTGGCCCTAGTTTTATTAAATAGGCTAGGTAGTTGGGTAATTAATCAATTAAGTAAGTTAAGTAATAGGTTATAGGTAATAATTAGTAAGTAGGATAGGTAATAGATACATGGTATATAAGTAATCTAAGTAAAAAGTATTTTATGGTGTAGATATGTCATAATGTACATTTAATTAAATGATTAATCTAGGTTAAGTAGTAGGAGTTATTAGTTAATTAGGTAGACTAGGTGGTAGGTAGTATGTATGTGTGCTAAGTAGTAAGAGTTCTATTGTGTTGATATATGATTATTTTTAAATATTAATTATTACTTAACTTTATGTAGGTTGTGTAATTAGTTAAAAAAATAGGCTAGGTAGTAGGTAGTAAGTAAGTAGGTTAAATAGAAGGTATTTTATTGTATGAATATGCGACAATGTTTTTTTGCACAAAACAAAGGATGTGATATGATAGAACCACCCAACACTAAACACAACAACATTTTCTAATATCTTCCTCAATTTTTAACCAAATTGAACAATTTTTATGCCATCAAAAACAAAAGTTGGAGGATTAAATTTTTTTTGTAAGCACCAAAAGAAAAAGAGCAAGGAAAAAATGCAAGAAGAGAAGGAAAAAGATTGCGATATTTTGTTTCAAAGTTTTTGAAGGAAAAAAATGTTAGACCTTTTCTAGTTTCAAACCCCATATTTTCCTCATTTTTATTCTGTTTTGGTTGATATAAAAACTTATAGGTGCGCCAACTAGGGATTTACAAAACATTTTTGTACTAAAAAGGCAATGGAATAACAAACAAAAAATTTAGCCTCAAAATCCAACATAATGTTGAGGGTCTAACATTTACACCTACCATAAAACATAAACCCATTACACAAAATAACTCATATCTCCTTCATTCCTTGACCAAATTGAGTGTTTTTGGTGGCATTGGAAGTGTTAGGTGGAAAACTACACATTTTCTTTGAACATCAGAATCAAATGAACAATGTGTAAGGATTCAACCTCCTTTGATTTTTTAAGTGTATGGTGGTCAATTTGTCTACCTTAGAGTTACATAATGTTGTGGTTTCCTTTCATTAGGATTTTTCCATATCATTTGTTAAAAAGTTCAATTTTGTAAAGTATATACCTAGGTGAAAGAATGGACTTGTCATGGTTTGCACTTTAAGCATTCAAAGTGCATGAACCATATGGGATGAGCCAAATAAGAAGGTTTGTATTAATGAAATAAATTTAGGATCCTACCTATCTACTTAAGCTTATTTACACCCACATACCTATCCTTAACCTAACTACCTACCTACCTATTGATTTGACTATCTAGCCTACACTAGGATGGTTGCCTACCTTGATTTAACCTAGCTTAAACAAGGTAGTCTTTATGATTATACTATTTGTTATTATAAAATTTTAAATTATCATTTATTACCACATGTATACATCCTAACTTTTTGTCAAATGTGATTACACAATTTAGCTATAAATCTAGTTGCAAATGGTCTTGCCACATAGGCATTTGCAACTACACATTTTAGTTGTAAAAATTAGTTGCAAATAACCATGCCACATTAGATGGATGAAAAGTAGGTGTTAGTTGCATATTGATGTGATTGTTTTTTCAATTGGGTGTCATGTACTGTCTTTTATGATTGAAATTTTATGCGACTTGTCCAAGGCAATTAGACATAGTCGCAAGTCACATGTGTCATTAACAATTTAAAATCAATGGTAAATCTAGTCATTAATTTGCAAATTTCTTATAGTGCATGTGATTATAAATGGATAAATATTTGATTTTTTCAACCTTAGAATTGGTGCATATTACTTTGTATTCTATTCAAGTTAGAAAATAAAATAAAATACCATGGTAATTTAAAAAAAATTGTAGTCAATGTTAATTGTAGGTTTGCTATGATTGAAACTTTTATGTGTTTGATGTGATGCATATTGACATGAAGGTAAATGCAAAATCACTATGTCGTAAACTTGTTTGATTAGTTCAATGCATTAACTTTTTTGGTAAGTACATGATTGCTTGTGAATATTATTAACCTAGTGGTCTTTATATTACTCAAAGTTTTGTTGAATAATATTTTTCATCATTTCTTGTAAAAGGCCTTTTTCAAATTTTTTTCTTAATGTTTTTTTTAATGGAAAAAAAAGGGCATCAAAATGTTTTCAAATATATGTAAATTGTTTGAAGTGTATATTGTTTTTTTGATTTATTGTTGTTTAGGTAGATTTTTTTTTTAATAGTTTAATCTATAGTCACCGTTTAGACACAAGTTGTGAGGCATTCTTGCACATCTTCAACATGAAGATATGCACTCACAAAATCTGCTTGGAAATGGAACTACTATGTAGTTATAGTCTAACAAGTAAGGTGGTTCAATATAATGCAATGAAGTTCACTAAGAATCTAATGTGTTGTGTTCATTTGGAAGATACAAAGACATTGTGGAAGAATCGTAATTCACCATGATGGAATGTGAAGGGGCATTATGTTGATGTTCATTCAATGGAGTCACGCTTGATGGTTGAACCCCTCTTGTTCCATTCGTCATAACATCTACATACAACTTCTTAATCTAACATGCATTGGATTTTTGAAAAGGTTAATATAAAAGGAGCCATGTTACAAAATCTTATAAGTTTTTATTTTTTTGATCAAAAGTTAAGCCTTGGGATTAATAATCACTTTGCTTAGATTGAGAAAAAAAAAACAGATAATTCAACCCCCTCTACTTCTGGCAAGTGTAACTCCCTTACAATTAAATTGATGATGCAAAAATTTGGAAAGAACCTTCTACACCTCTTAAAAAAGAACTGTTTTAAGTTTGACACAAATCCAATGGTGGATTTGGGAGGAACCACTATTTGAAATAAAACTCCAGAGGCTTTATCATGGAAATCCTTCCATGAATTCCACTACAACACCCTCCACTTCCGGCAAGTGTAGCTCCCTTATAACTAAATCGATGATGCTGAAATTTGGAGAACCTTCTACACCTCCTAAACAAGAACTATTTTAAGTTTGACACAAATCCAACGGTGGATTTGGGAGGAACAACTATTTGAAATAAAACTCCAGAGGCTTGTCATGGAAATCCTTCCATGCTTAATTCTTACACACATTTTTTTCATGAACAACACCTTTCCACACATAAGAACTAATCCTTTTTTTTTTCACACATTCCTTCTTTTCCTTTTTCCTTTCTTCAACCCAAGAGATTTCCCTCTCCCCTTGGTAAGCCTCCATGACCTTTCCTTGAGCTTGTTCCCCTTGCCCAATGGAAGCTTCAAAATCTTCCCCTCCAAATGGCCTCCTCATCTTTCAAGAGCCAACGAGAATTGAGAATGATTTGCCCTCCAATTGATTTTAGGATGAGAATTTTTGGGCCTAATGAGACACAAAAAAATATTCCATCCTTAAATCAAATAGAACGACAATCCTCATGACTAATGGGATTGGAGGACTCATCCTTTCCCTTATCTTGGATATCTTGATGAGGTTCTTGAGCTTGATCCTTATCCTTTTCGTCCGTTGACCCTCACATCCTACTTCTTCATCCTAATTATTTCAAGTAACTAACTATTAGGACAATTTATCGGTAGTAATAAGTAAACATCCTTGAGTCTTTACTTGATTAAATTAATTCAATGGTTGAAGTAACATCCCCACGTACCATTTACTCTTTTGATATCCAATATTTATTTTTTTCTTCCATGCACTAATTAACTATGTAGTACATAGTAAATTGGAATTAAAATTTGCATCACAAAAACCCCCACATACTTCTAGATCCACCGTCGAAATTAGGGTTTGATGAATCCATTAGATTTAGGATGTTCGAGTTTTCATGAAGTTTCGTCATCACTCCCACACCTTATGCCTACCCTAATTTGTTAAATAAAAAAACCTTGACCCCTTCTGAACGCAAGTACCACATTGTTTCTTCTACCTTCTTGGTTTTTGTTGATGCAGGTGAAAATTTAGTCATGGCAGATGATGTCGCTACGCCTTGGAATCCTCTAGTTTCACTAGTAGAAAAGGAAGAACTTGAAGAAGCACCGCTTGACGTGAATGTCTCTCAACAGTCGTGTAAAAAAAAACTGTCCAAAAGAGTGGTGCGCACTTGAGTCGATCGTTCGGCATGGGATCGTCAATTGTCTCCTAATTCGCATGCCTTAACAATCTATTTAGAATTTGTTCCTGCTCATGGAATCGCACCAGAAAGGTTTGAAGAGTGTCAATGTGAAGACGACGATGTTCGTCTTCATTGTCGAACTTGGGTTCCCGGTGATGGCCATTATTGTTGGCTGCAAGGCCCAATCAACCCCCTTTCCATGGAGCATTGAGAGCCGAATACCTAGCTTGCACCATTCGTTGCATTTTGGAGTTTTTGCAATTGTGATTTATCCCCTTAAAGTTGTTTACTAAGTTGTAATTCATTAGAGGCCACTTAGGTGGAAATGTTACTACTTAAGTTTGATTTTGACTATATTTAAGAGTTTGATAGAAGTGAAGACTAAATAAAGATGTATTGGGATTGCATCCTAAAAATTCTTCAAGGACATCATTTATGCTTGAAGATTATTTTACAGACTAACTTAATATTGTCATGGCGAAATGCTATTATTAATTATGGGCTTGTATTCCCAATATATAAGTAAAATCCCATTTAATTTTACATCCCTTTTCACCTCTCTACAACATAAAAGGATAATGTACTTAAAAAGGTTTACTAGGTCCTAAAATTAACTAAGCCTTATATCAATTTAAATAAAAGAGTCTTCTACGCTAAAATATCCAAAGGCTAATTCAACTTTTAATAATTATTACTTGGAGGTTTATTAGGATTCAAATCATTAACACTAAGGAAAACTATGGAACTAAAGCATAACAATTTGTGGTATTATAATCCATGACTCACACAAGTCAATGGTTAGTGATGGTAGTTTTGTTTTTGTTTTTTGTGATTAAGGTGATTAATGGTTTGACACTTTCTTCATTTTTTAAATGCTCTTTGTTGATGTAAAAAATATAGGAAGACTTCCCCATATCACAAAAACAAATTATGTTGTTTCTCATCATCAAACATTAGGGTATTTTAAAAATGAATTCTTGCTAGTCTTGATATTGGGTAAAATTTATTAAAAACCAATGGTGCCTTTCTAAATGGTTGCTTCATTTGAAATATTTTCAAAATATTTTTGAATATTTTAAAAAGGTTTTAAAAAACCTTTAAATCATTAATTTTTCATATTATTATGTTAAGTTTTATATTTTAAAAATGTTAAAACTTTGTCATTTTCACACCTTTTTAAATCATTTAATAAATCTTTTATCATTTAAAAACGTTGGTAAAAATTGTTTGAAAATTTAAAGTTAATTACTTATTCACATGTTCCCACAATATATTATGAATGTTGATATATAAGTAAAATAAAAAATTTCAACACCAATTTAAATTATCATTTTTATAGTATGAAATCTTAAATCAAAATTTTGCATTCATTAAAATTTTCAGCCAATGGGTCATCTACTTATATTTTTCTCATCTCATGCTCAAATTTCAAATTAATGAAATAGTGTTAAATGGAACATTATTTTAAGTTTTTCTTATGACCATGTTTGTCAAAATGTGATTACATTATTAGAATGATGTCTTGAATAAGTGACTCAATGCTAATGTTTTGCTAACGGATAATGCCATTCAAACAATTAACAAGTTGGATGGTTATGAATCAATGGTTATGAATTATGACAATCTCATTCTTGGTGTGGAGTGCCCTACTCCAAGGGTCAATAAAGCTAAAGTTGCTGAACTTATGGTGCATTCACACTTGATGTTAAACCAATGTTAAGTGAAAGTCTAGGTGGCATCCTAGGTGGCACACAATTTCAAAATGGGCAATAGATAGCTTAACGTTAAGTGAATGTTAGTTTAACATAAAATCTTCATGATAGGTAAGTTCAAGTCTTAAATGACTAGTATGGTGTTAAAGTACTCAACAGTAGAGTCCCTAACACCAAGTGTGAACGCAACTATATCTTATTAACATCAAGTGACCAGTGAGTGGGTAAGGCCTGTGGACCTGTGTGAGTCCCCAAAAGGTTCTTGTGAAGGTCAAAAAAGAAATGTTGTAAAACATGGTTTGTTGAAACCCTAATTTCAATCTCACACTAGTGAACACAAATTTAGTTGGATCTGCGAAAAAGTCAAACTATGCCGGTTTAGCTGAGGAAATTGGTTTTTCTGCACTAAATCTGTGCAGCTTGCCGTGGCTGGTAAAAGCCGCAAGACAGTTGTGCACCTCCAGAAAAGAGTGTAATAAATTGGACCTGACTGTGGCTCAGTATTTCTGATCGGTTGATCATAACGATTGGTCATGTGGTTTGCTATTAGTAGTCCCCACGAATATGCAGTTCCAGTTACAGTTTTATTGGTAGGGTTGCCGAAAAAAATAAAAGCTAAACTTAGACATTTAATTTTATTATCCAGAATGACATACGGAATCACCGGTGGAGATGCTCTAACTTGTAGTATTGGACTGTGGGTTTCTTTATGGACTCTTTGCCCAGAAAAATTGAGACAAAAAGAAGAAACCAAAGTCCCAAGTTTGTCCTTCTTTTGCATTCACTGTTTATGGGAAAAAAAAGAAATAATGGAAGGTGGTATTTGGGTCATAACCAGTGGAATTTTTTTTGCAATTAAAAACATATGGAAAAAAATTCCAAAAGTTACTCAAATTTCAACTAGTAGGAAAAACACATTTCTCCAAAAAAAATTGAAAATTTTGTCAAAAAATAAAATAAAATTCTGGTAATAACCAGGTCAGCATTTATTTTATTTTGTTAATAACCCTTGGTTTTCCATTTTTTGAAAATAAATAATAACCTGCAGCTATTGTTATTTCAAAAACCCCCCAAGGAAAGGAAATTCAAATTAATGGACGACTTTTAGAGAACGAACTGATTGGGGGGGGGGATTTTGTGTGTCGTTTCTAATAACCCGCCCATCCAAACAATTGTCAATAACAACTTGTCCATGAACTTGACTATTGTCTGTGCTATGAACATTGTGCCCCGATTAGAGAGTCAAAGTACTAGTGTTCTAGGACCAAAGACGAATAACACAACAAATCAACTACAAACAAAGAGCGATGGCAGGTGTCAAAACTCACTCCCAAGATTTCAACTCTAAGTCATACAATTGGACAAAAAGAGTGGGTTTTTTGGCAAAAGAAACTCACTAGGAAGCTTTTTTTAAACTCTAAGTCATACAATTGTAAAAAAAAGAGTGGGTTTTTTGGCAAAAGAAACTTGCTAGCAAGCTTTTTTCAACTCTAAGTCATAACAATTGTACGAAAAGAGTTTGTTGGGTTTTTTTGGCAAAAGAGATTACCATGGGCCAACTTGTACATTGTGTGTGTGGTGTGTCCCTATGGGCAAGAGAACAAGGCCACATGGACTCAACATAGGCATGCCACCTAATAATGGCCAATACATCATAATTGGGCGGTTGTCCCAGGTGTCAAAAATGGGCAAGTTTTGTTTTGTAGCCAAAGAAAATTTCAACTAGGGGCGGAAAAGGGGGGCCATAAAAAAGGCAAAAAAAACACAACCCCCAGGAATTTAGGCTATATATGGTTACCTTCCAAAACATTGGATTGGTTTTTGGCTACTGACTTGGCATGGTCATCATTTATGAACATCACCGACTGAGTGACTGAGTGACTGCCTTCCCGTGTGAACGGGACTACTAAGTATAGGCGGAACAGCCTTCTTCTCCGCTTTCACACTACTACCATGAAAAAAGGCTCCGAGAACAAAGGGACGCGGTTTAGGCCACTCCAAACTCGGCAGACACGGATGGCGGTGGCTTCCGGATGGCCGTTGGATGCGCTCCTTAGACGGAGTTTTCACCCTGCGTTCACACAGATGGGGAACAAAACCAAATTGTCGTCAACGTTACCTATTGGGCACGATTCTCCCTTGTATGACTAATTTTTTTTAATTAAAAAAAATTGGGGGGGTTGGCGGGTTTGGGGGAGGCTACACCACAATACCGCCCTTATTCCTAGGGTTTTAGGGGTGTAAAGCACCTCCATATAACCATAGTAGCCTAGCAGGTTGTGCACTTTGATGTTGAATCTTTAATATATATATATATATTTCCTAAGATTCCAACATAATCATTAAAAAAATTATTAAGGTGCATTTTTTCCCTTTAAAGTATACCTTAATAATTTCTCTAGAAAATGCAGATTTATTTATTTTTCTCATAATTATTTAGTGTGCAACTTGCTAGGTTACTATGGTATTGTATTTTTCACATAATATCAATATTCATGTTGTATACTTGCTAATAATATCTGTCTTCATTACTTATATTCATGCCATTGTCTAAGAGTTATAAATTTGATTATCCTCATACCTTACCAGTGTTTTTTTTTTTTTTTTTTTTTTTTTTTTTTTTTTTTTTTTTTTTTTTTTTTTTTTTTTTTTTTTTTTTTTT
>Ga0209208_10002513_pt1 | contig 26340 bp, 8 predicted proteins | sample S1TSphfallax_3_FD_187694 | JGI IMG/M metagenome (GOLD analysis project Ga0209208, IMG submission 187694) | Host-associated microbial communities from peat moss isolated from Minnesota, USA - S1T2_Fd - Sphagnum fallax MG (SPAdes) (version 2) | ecosystem: Host-associated > Plants > Peat moss >...
TCACAACACAAAACATAACATCAAGAACTCCTCAAGGTTCTTGTCACATGAAATACACAAACTTGTGCAATGAAGAAAAGAGAAATAAACCATCAACACCAAGGTATTTAACTACAAGACCAAACCACAAATAACCAAACTAATATAAATAAAGAAAGTAATTCAACCTTGTGAAAGTAACCTAGTTACTTTCCTACTCTAAAGAAGCCTAACTAGTTGAGCTTGAATTCTCAACAATAGGAAATATTTTTGAAATTATCCAAAGACCATAAAATAAATTTAAAAGAAAGCATAATGGTCCAAAACCATTTCCATAACACTTTGCCAAGTGTGCATGCAAGCTCCCACTAACATCCCATCTACCTGGTAGTATCACCTAGCAAAATTGTTAATGGCTTGCCCATTCCTTGGTGCATTGAAGGTTGAACATTTGATATGAACAATCACACAACTATTTCAAGTGTTGGACCTTATTTATAGGTAAGATATGGTTGAAGACAAGACCCTACATTAGATTTGGAAGACGTTCAATATCAAGAGGAGAAAAACTAGTAAAGTAAAACCATGTTGGCATTACGAATCCTTAATCTTCAATAAATCCCATAAAGCTATACCATGAACATTTTCTTCTAGAAATAGTAGACCCATGACCTTGAATTATTGGACATTAAAGTACATGACAATATCAAGAAACTGTAACTATTAATTGGTTTTATATCCAAACAATTACATCAAATGAAAACTACAAATGGTAAAGATGATAAACACTTTGTCATTGTTGCTCTATAAGGAAAACAATTTACAAAATGTGCCATTGCTATTCAAATGAATTATAAATTTGTGTACAACACCACATTGCACTTAGTGGGTATTCTAACACTACCAATCACCATCCACAAGTTTTTGACCAATTTTAAGTTATGAATAAAAAAGTAAATATCTATGAAATAAGGGAGGAATTTGCATAACATTAAAATGAGTGTAATTATGAACTTATGATAATAATTCAAAAACTATCAAACCATTTACCTTCACCATAAACAATAGTGGCAAGTTATCATAACTACCATAACTTTAGTTTTGGTCTTGTGACCAAGGTGAGGGCTTGCAAGGTTGTGAACCAAGAGGGAAGCCTAGGAGTCACACCTCATGTTCCCAGGAGTGTAGGAAAGTGTGAGGGAATGAACCCTCACACTCCTAAGGGAGCTTCCACTTTGGGAGTTGAAGTCCCAATGGACTCTCAAGTCTTTAGAGAGAAATTTCAAGGGTCAAAACCCATAGAATTAACAAGTTTTTTATATCATTAGAAAGGTATTGAAACGTAGATCTCTAAAATGGGCTTGCATGACCCATTTGGACACTTAAAACACAAGTTATGGCCAAAAGAAAGGTCGGGAGTCAAATTGGCAATTTGACTCCTAACCACTAAAAGTCTAGAGCCACCCCGATTTCCTCGCTTTTAGGTGACGTGAGACATATCGTTGGAAAGCTCTTGACGAGGGCTACAACTTTGCTTTATACCTCATCTCAATTGAAGGTTTACATGCAAAATTATGGGCCCCCAAAGTCGCATGAATCCCAACTATAAGAATTTCGAGACTCCCACTTGGGAATCCTAAAACAAAGTGGCATTTGGGTGTTGGTCCTGTGGCCAAGCACATAATATACTATAAGGGGGAAGGTGGTGACTTCCCCCAAGTTTGGGCCATGGTGAGTCTTGTGAATTTGAGTTCACCCGTGGCTTTTCCTAGCACGAAAAGTGCTCCAATTATGCACTAACCAACTTGTTGTTTGGTTTTGTGCAAGTTTGTGAATGAGTGATTGATTACTTGTCATTCTTCCTAGTCCCATCTCAGAGCTCTAACACGCCCCTCTACCCCCAAAGTGTTATGAGCCAATGAGTGTGTCCCCAACTTTTTGTTCTTCTGTTGTTTTCACCTCAGACTCACATTTGAATCTATCAAGGAGCTTGGGAACGCATCAATAACTACCCATTGACTTGAACTATATTGTTACAATGCAAGAAATTGAACCTTATGTGTTTTACCTTTGAATACTATGATGGTCCTTATTAAAACATGTATTAAAAGAGGACAATTGAAATAGAAAGGGGGAAATACAAATACTAACAAAAAGGTCATCAATGTAATCAACATCAATTTTGCTATGCACCATTACACTCACTTGCATTTGCATCAAGGACCTTATTTCTATTAACATTTAGGTTCTACACTATTACAAAAGTGGGGTGTAGTTCATTAACCTAAATCACTATGGGATTTTAAAAGTGAAATAGCCTCACTGCATTTTAGTGATTTCACCTTAGTAAAATGATATTATTTTATAATATCATTTGTAAACATCATGTTTCACTATTAGTTGACATATTTCACTATTATAATTTACTGTGGTAAATAGGTTTTTAATGTTATTTTAAATACCTTATGTTATTTTATGATAAACCCTATATTATTTAGGTTATCTTAATTATTCTAATTTATACCTTAAGTTATTATAAGTTATTATACACCATTATAAATTATTGTACACTAAATTATTATAAATAATTCTATTTTTAAATAATCATAATTCGTTTATTATAGGTTTTTAAATTTAAGTTATTTTTTTATTAAATTATTCAACTAACCTTAGGCTATACCTTTAATTATTTTATTTTAAGTTAATACATGTTATTTCAATTTATACTTTAAATTATTCAAAGTCATTTTATTTTATGTTATTATAGGTTATTTTATCCTAAATACAACAATTTAAAATAATCTAAAATATATATAATGGCTTAAGGTAAAATAACCTAAAATAACCAATAATAGCCTATGAAAAATAATTTAAAATAACTACTAATAACTACTAATAACCCAAGATAATATAACCTATAATATTTAATAATAACTTATAATATAATAACCATTAATAAAATAGCTCCACCCATAACCATTAATAACCTATGGTAATTTAACCTAAAATAACCACTAATAAAATAACTATTAATAGTCATTAATAGAATAGCCACCATTAATCATTAATAAAATAACCATTAATAGCCACCAATAAAATAACCATTAATAACAATTAATAAAATAACCAACAACGGCCACCAATAAAATAACCAACAATGGCCACCAATAAAATAGCCACATATAGACTAAAATAACCAATAATACCATAAGGTGAAATAACCAATAATAACTTCACATAGGAGAAAATAACCTAAAATGAAATAACTTAGAATAGGAAAAAAATAACTTATAATAATTACAAATAACTTAAAGTGAAATAACCTACAATAGCGAAAAATAATGTAAAATATCCAAAAATAACTTAGAATAGTCGAAAATAGCCTAAGGTGAAATAACTTAAATTAATCAAAGTAACATAAAATAACTAAAACTAATTTAGACTAACCAAAAATAAATTAGGGTGAAATAGTTTAAAATAATCAATTTTTTTTATAATAGCCATAAATAGCTATAAATAACATAAGGTCAAATAATTTAAAACAATGAAAAATATCTTAACATAGGTAGTATTATTATATTAGTAAATATTTTATCCATTTATTAAACATATTTTTTTTCAAAAAAATTGTCATTGAAATGTTATTGAATAGTGATATTAAAAAAAATCAAATGATTTTGCATTTTCAAAAGGAAATAAATGTAATTATGTACATTATTGAAAAATAAATAAATTAAACTTTAATCATTTCATTTGGACAAAATCTCGATAAAATACGAATTTTCAAAATTAATGTTTTTGTAATGTTTAAAATGAAGTATTTGATAAATAAAATGCAATGTAACATATTATCACAATAGGTGTGGTGGCTTGATGGTAGGGGTGTTTGTCTCCATCCCAGGGGTTTAGGGATCAAACCCTATAAATGGTGTGTTTATGGTCAATAGTGGTAAGTTGACCAAATATTTTCCTATGTAGTTTCTTGACGCACCCCCAAGCTCCTTAATATATTCAATTACAAGTCTAAAGTGAAAATAACAAAAGGATAAGGAGTTGGGGCACGCTCCCTGGCTCACTACACTTTGAAGGTGGAGGGGCGTGCTGGAGTTCCGGGATGGGGATTAAGGTGAGTGACAAATTAGTTGGAACACTTTTGGTGCATGGTGAACCACAAGCAAACATGAACTCACAAAACTCACCATGGCCTGGACCTAGGGAAAAAGCTATCACCTTCCTCCTTTTAGTATTCTTTGTGCCTAGCCACATGGCCTGCACCAAATGTCATTTTGTCCTGAGACTCCCAACTTCCTGAAATTGGGACTCTTACAACTTTATAAGCCCCCAACTTTTTGTGCAGACCTTTAATTGAGGTGAGGTCTAAAGCAAAGTTATAGCCCTCATTGAAAGCTTTCCAAAAATTTGTGGCATCCCACCTACACGAAAGTAAATCAAGGTGATTATAAACTTTTAGTGGCTAGGAGTCAAATTATCAATTTGATTTTCAACCCCTTTTTTTGCCATAATTTATGTTTTGAGTACCCAAATGGGTCATGTGAGCCAGTTTTAGACATTTGTGTCTCAAGAGCTTTCTAATGGTATAAAGAACTTTTCAATCCAATGTGTTTTGACCCCTATAATCACCTTCTTAAAATTCAAAAGTTCATCAAAACTCTAACTCCCAAAGTGGGAGCCCATTTCGGAGTGTGTGGATTCAATCCCTCACACTCTCCTACACTCCCAGGAGCATGAAATGTCATTCCTAGGCTTCACTCTTAGTTCGCACCTTTGTAAGCCCCTGCCTTGGTCATAAGCCTAAGGCCAAGGTTGCAACATTCCTTAAAGTAGGTGTTTATTTAGGTTGATTACGTGGCTTATGTACGTAGGCTAGGTTTTAACCTATCATAGTAGTGACACATGTTAATAATTTATAGGTTGAAAATCATAAAATTATTAATAATATTAAATATTACACAAAATATTAAATAATTTAAATTTAATCGATTTCCATGTTGCCTAGTTAATTAACTAATAAGTGAAATGGCTTGGTAATTTGTATTTCATTAGATACCAGTGGACCAATTCATTATCCGTATTAACTAGTCCTTGTTCACTAGGGGGTTGACTCAATTCACCATGATAAAAATGTCCAAATTCACTCAAAATCTAATGAAACCCAATGTGAACTAGGATGCATTTTGGTGTAATGCTATTATTAGAACCATTTATTTGTGTTATTTACTTTAATTGACATTACATCACTATTCAATCAACAATGGCCATATCTTTAGAAACAAAAAAAATTGGACATTATTATGTTAGCTTAGTTAAGAAATAATTTGAAACATGAACTAGGGTTAATAAATTTGCCAAACACAAGTGAAATGTGTTATACACGCAATTTTGTGCATGTAAATCGTGTGTAAAAGAAAGTTATTAGGAATTACTTCTCATCAAGAGTAAATCAAGTGGTTATAGAACCATTCCTTTATTCATTAACCCATTTAATTGTTATACTCCACAAGCCTTGTTTCATGCTCAAATTATTTCTTTTAAATACTGCAAAACATATGTGCTTGATAATCCAACATCAACCACATAATCTAATACTTGCACAATTTTCGGAACACTATGTGGTATTCTTGCAAAACAAAAATCAACATAAAACATTCAAGATATAATGCCAAACATTTGCAAATCTATTCAAAATGGAAGGGTGACTAACCCTAAACCCTTAGCCTAGTTCCAATACATCAACTATCTTCCCACCCTATTATAAAACAAGGGCTAATGATCCTAAACCCTACACCCAATTTCAAATGCTAACCATTATGTAATCCAATTAAAATAGAAGGGTCATTTGACGCACCCCCAAGCTCTTTGATGGACTCAACTGCGAGTCCAAGGGTGAAAAGAATGGAAGGAGAAGGAGTTAAGGTGGGTTCCTGGCTTGTAGCACTTTGGGGGTAGAGGGTCATGCTAGAGCTTCGGGATGGGACTAGGAAAATTGACAAGCACTTCAATCACTCGCACATACTTGCATAAATGAAACAACAAGTTGATTAGTGCATGTTGTAACATTTTGGTGCACGGACGAACCACAAGCAAAAACAAACTCATAAGACTCACCATGGCCCAGACTTGGGGCAAGCCACCATCTTCCCCCTTATAGTATTCTTTGTGCCTAGCCACGAGATCAGCACTCAAATGTCATTTTGTCCTAGGGCTCCCAAGTGGGAGTCCCGAAATTCCAAAAGTTGGGATTCCTACAACTTTGCAGGCCCATAACTTTTTTTGCAAACCTTTGATGGAGATGAGGCATAAAGAAAAGTTGTAGCCTTCGTTGATCTCTTTTCAACAATATGTGGCACACCACTTACACATAAGGAAATCAGGGCGATTTTTGACTTATAGTGGTTGGGAGTCAAATTGACAATTTGACTCCCGACCCTTTTTTTGGCCATAACTTGTGTTTGAAGTGTCCAAATGGGTCATGCAAGCACATCTTAGACATCTAAGTTCTAAAATATTTTTAATGATATAAATAACTCCTTAATCTAATGGGTTTTTACCCTTGCAATTGTTCTATGAAGATTTGAGAGTCCATCGGAACTCCAACTCGCCAAAGTGGGAGCTCACTTGGGAATGTGAGGGTTCATTCCCTCACACTCTCCCACACTCTCGGGAACATGAAATGTGAATCCTAGGCTTCCTTCTAGGGTTGCAACCTTACAAGCCCTTGCCTTGGTCACGAGCCCAAGGTTAAGGTTATGACATCATAACCTTAAACCCCACACCCAGTTCCAAACATTAGCCATCATGTAACCTAATTAAAATTAAAGGGTTGTAGCCCCTAAACTCTAAACCCAATGATTATTAACATTTCATTTTGAATTGACGTACACTATGGTAACAAGGGCTTAAACTTGAACATGTTTATTGTTATGTTGAGTGTTAAAAAGGAAATGATGAGTCATAAGTTATTTCATAGTCTGCATGAGCTTGTTAGGTCCATTGCTTGTTTAAATGTTTAACTTATGAAATAACTACATTACATACCATCTCAAGAAACCACCATCAATAATAACCAATAACAAAGTTGATTTACATAAGACACTTGTCAAAATAAGTAATTATTACATCAAAGAGGATTGAAGCTAAAATGAGTAAAATCATTTTCACTGACACATAAGACCATAGAAAGGCTTGAATGTTTATGGGATGCGAATATCTAAATTAACACATTTTTTTCCATGTGGACATACAACCCCTTCAATTGCCCTGCTTTGTTCAATGTGTTATTTAAAATCACCAAAAACATGTCAACAACAAATTAATCCACAAAGCTCTATAATCATTGAAAAACACATACACAAGGCAAGGAACCGCATATTCCATATGGAAAGTTACAACATTGTGCTCACATTTTTTTAGGATTTAATAATAGCAAAAAAACATTATGCAATAGAAATTCCATGTTGCCATGTTTTCTTTTGCTTAACATTTTGCAATTGAAACTTAACATACTCATGTGATTTCCACATGCAGTGTAACTACAATAAGTGTGGTAGGAAAGTCATGAAAATAACTAACAAAAGATACATAGTCGCAAGGATTGTAATTAAAAAGTTCCTATTGCAGATATCTACAACAAATAGGTCAACAAGCCGATGGCATTGCTTCTAGTGGTAAATGTTGGGTAGATGATGCAAAAGGCATGTTTTGACTTTGAAATCCTTATGGTGATCAATATTGGTGATCATCATGCAAAAACTTTTACAAAAAGTCATGAGAGTTTGGGTTTGAACCATTTATCTTTAAGGGCAAACAAACCTATTGTAAAATGTCAGGGTGATACAATGTTGGCTCACGTTTGTACTTCTTCAAAAATGTAGCACGGTCACCATAGTTTAGTAGTTGATAATTCTATGTCGTGTCCCACAGTTTTAGGAGTTGACAATTTCCACAGCCTTTACAAGTTTGCAACAACCCTTGAAAGAAACACCCACCCCCCCAAGAGAAAAGAAGAGGGAATTTTTTCTACTTTCTTTGCCTTCCCCACTTTGGTAGCTTCTAGAGAGGCCTTTTGCAGGACAAAGATGGCTCCACCATCCTCCACAAATGGATTTGGAACTTTTTAACTTTAGTTTTCTTTTGTTAAAACTTTCATTATGTGAGTTCTTTTTTCATTTTTTCAAGGAGTTGCAAAGGAACTATCAGCTCATCATCCCATTGATGTGAAGTTGTAGAAATGCATCTATGACTATTCTTATAGATTTTTATGTTGTAAGATTGCAATTGGCATCCTATTAGTTGATTTTTAATGTGGACATTCCTTTATGCCTTCTCTGCTTCATCTTTTCCCTCTTTGATGTATTAAAGTCATGGCAATTTATCACATTTATTTGTGAGGAAGGTGACGGGTTGACATTTTGTGAACAATTTGTCTAAGGTTGTGATTGCACCCATTATCATGAAACCTTTAAAAGTGTTTTTTTGGAAATTATTTTGCACTTTCATAATTATTTCCCTCTTTTATGTTGGGTTCAAAAACTTTTGTGGCATGTAGAGGTGCTAGTGTGCTCCTTCCTTCTTTGAAGACCCAGTCTATTGTTCAATTCTATAGTGGTGTCTTTGGAAAACCTTCCTTGTTCTTATAACAAATTGTGGCAAGATTTGAACACCAACTATTATAGTATCCACAACAAGTTGAGTAACTCAAGCACCTTCTTTTTACTAACTCAAATAAGGAGCCAAAGTTGTTCCCAAGCCTCACTACTACAATCTTTGCCAACTGTCATGACTAATGTGCATGACTTTTTCATCCATGTTGCTACAAAGGTAAACATTGCATTTATTTAGGTGCATTTATGAATATATAATTTTTGTGTGATCTTGATGAGTAGGTCTTTTGCACTCAAAGAAAGCCTATTATCTACATCACTGTCGTTGTTGTTAATGTTGATACATGCTAGTAACAAATTTGTAGAGTTTTGATCAACATGGTCACATGTGCTATAATGGTAAAGTTCATATGCTTTAGAATCCCCTATTCAATGATTTGGTGTTATTTTGATGTTTGTCCTCAAACTTGAAAATGCTTGGGTCAAAATAGGTGGAGTCACTCCATCAATAGATTAGTGCAATGACATTTGCATAATTGGTGGAGAGGCAACAACATAAGGATGACAACAATCCTCTCATTGAAGCTAAATGATGAATAGTGGCCCAACGGGATGTTGTAGCCAAGCAAGTCCTTCACCTACCCCTTCTTCAACCTGCCTCCACCTCGACAGCCGCCTCTTCTTTTACCTTTGGAACTTATTTCCAACATCCAACATTGACTGCCACCACTTTAATTTTGTTTTCCACTCCTACTACTCCAGCTCCTTCAATTTTCAATACCATTCCATCCAACACCACCCCTATTGCTTGTGCCTCATCATAATCATTGTCTAGATCGTCCATTGCTCGTGCATTGCAAGGTGTAGTTATATAACTCCATCCATGTGTATGTGATGTTAATCTTCAACAAGGATTTCAATGTAATTTTGGACTTGTTATGTAAGATGAGCTTGCCCCTAGGTTTATCACTAATATCTTGTTAGGAATTAGGGTTCAACACCCCTACAACACCAAGTGGATTATTTAGCACATCAACAACCCCTTTAACCTGGTTTATTTGGTGCCTCTTTAGGGGCTTTTGCAACATCATGTAAATTTTTAGTACCCAACTATTTAAGTTACAAAAGTTTGAGGAATCCCGATCGTGCACTATGGGCATAGATCATTATTGGACTAAATATTTTTCCCTTAGCAATTGTATGCTTTGGTTTCCAAAAGCATGCAATGAACACACATGTAAATTTAGACAACTTTGGTTTGGACCACGTAGGATTCAATATTGTTTACCTAACAATACAACATTCTTGGTGATTGTAAACAAATTTGATCCCAACCCCATCCTAGTCAACATCAATAAACTCAAGCCCTACCAATTCTAGGACACCACTACTTTCAAAGGACTGGAATCAACAATCAATAAGGGGAGGGACATAACCAACGCCAAAAAAAGGTTCCACATTACAACACTAGAAAATGCACAAGATACATGCACAAATTTTTCATTTTCAATGGATGGAACTAAAATCCAAAAATCACAAGTGGGAACCAAAATGCTAGAAGATAGGCTTGAACCAAAATGCCATGAGCATAAACTGAAATAAAAAAACCAAAAGCATAAATTGAAACCAAAATCCATGATGTATTAATTGGAACCAAAATACAAGAAGCACAAAGAACCAAAAACCTATGGCTAGAATTTGAAACCAAAATTTTGAATTTGTGTCCAAAAACCAAAATTTGAGATTTGGAGCAAACAACCAATTTTTTTGACTCACACTAATCAAGTTTCTTGAATCAACCAAAATTGAAATCCTTTAATTAGTTGAATCCACTAATAGTATAAAAAATCTTTAATTGTGGAATACTAGTCAAATTCTATATCTGAAATGTTTAGGAACCAATTCCAATATTGCAGAATCAATTCTAAATTTTGTTGCAAAATTAATGGAAGAAACTACAACGCATCTTCAAGCATCCATTGGCATGTTCTATTTATTAGTCGAAACAATATCTAATGAAAAATAACTTGAAAATGGCATCCACGAATCGATGTTTTATTTTAGCAATAATTTGTTTTTGGAATCCAATGAAAAATTGCAACATAACACACAAATCGGTATGTAAGAACTAATGTTGCATTTGGCAAACAACACGATTCTTTGTGCAAACAATTTGGTTGGTCCATTGAATATAAATGTGGGACATTCTTTCCCATTTCACCTTTTTGTCAAAACCCTAACCTTGGGCTCATGATTAAAGTAAGGGCTTGCTAAGGTGCAGGCCAAGAGTGAAGCCCAGGAGTCACATTTCATGCTCATGAGAGTGTAGGAAAGTGTGAAAGAATGAAACCCCATACTCCAACTTGGGAGTCCCATGACAAAATGACAATTGGGTTCTAACCTCGTGGCCAAGCACAAAGATTATTATAAGGGGGAAGGTGATTGCTTCCCCCAAGTTCAGGCCATGGTGAGTCTCGTTCGTCTGTGTTTGCCCGTGGTTCGTCTATGTACCAAAAGTGTTGCAACTATGCACTAATCAGCTTGTTATTTGATTTGTGCAAGTCTGTGTGAATAATTAACCCACTTGTCATTCGTCCTAGTCCCCATCCTGGAACTCTAACACACCCCTCTACCCCTGAAGTGCTGGGAACTAGAGAACGTGCCCCAACTCCTTGTCCTTTCGATGTTTTCAACTTTGGGCTCACAATTGAGTCTATCCATGAGTTTAGGGGTGCATCACTTTTCATTTTATTTTCTCTCAATCCTTTCAAATCACTCTTAAAGTGCAAAAATTTAATAGATACACCATGAAAATAATGTTGGGAAAAATGAAACCAGGAGTAAAGAAGAGGTCGAAAGGCTTTTGTAGTAAGAGAAAGATAGGTAGAAAGCTACTACAAAGCAAATAGAAGAAGAGGGTGGAATTAGAAATTGAAAAGAAGAAGATGATAATGAAGCTTTTTGGCAAAAGTAAAGTCTTGTTTGACCAAATGGACAAATTCCAACATTAGTAGCTAGCCAAAATGTAACATGGGCTCATACATTTAAGCTTTCCGGTTTGATGACCTTGAAATTGATGCCCATACAACATTTGATCAAGGAATATTTATAATCCATAGTTTGGTTCGATGTAAAATAAATTAAATTTATTGTGTAGGGAATTTCAGTTATCATTACCAAAAACCTTGTCACGAAAATGTTGTGTCTACCCCAAATGAAAATCATGAAGCCACTTGTGATGAGGTCTACAAAAGTGGCAAATTTTTGCATTTAGATGGCACCATTAAACATTGTTATGCAAAAAGAAGGATGGAAAGTTTCCCAACTAAAGGGAAAGTATGTTGCCCAACTTTTGGCTCCAAGTTAAACAATTTAGCTTAAGGGGAGTTGTGGCACATATGTTAGTAAGAAGTTCACACTTTTAATAGCCCTTGCCAAGCTTAAAAAATTAGTAAAATGGGTTCAAATTTGTGTTTAATAACTTGCACTCTAGGTTGTAAGATTTTTCCACAAAAGCCAAATTGACACAAAGAAGACATTGGGAAGGATGTGAAATTCATTGAAGCCCAAGTCATTGATATCATTGTCCACAATTGGTTTCCAGTTGACCCCACTTTCCAAGTACCGAAATCCAATGATGAAGATGATGATGATGATATATCTTCAACAAAACATGATATGAATGTGAAGAGGAAGGGGTCGGAAACATTTTCTCAAGCCAAGCCCATTGACCTTGATAGTCACCCTTAAACACAACTAAAAGTTGGTTAGTTGAACTAGCAACCATTTTTCTGGTTTTGCAATAGAAGAGGACATACTGGTAGCAATGGGTAGTTTATATGTGGGAAGGTTGCATCAACAACCTCCAACGCCATCACTATGGAAAAGGATGCCTACTAGACAATCCTTGTCTTGCGAGCCAATCTTGACTTGATGCATGATAGAACCTAGACTCCAAGTTTGGATGCATCATTGAAAATTTCACCTATTCGACATGCCCTTATGTACCATGCCTTCATGAACCCTCTTTTTGTCCTAGAGATTGCATGATAGGTTGCAAGGTGAAAATATTCCAATTTATTGTATATTCAAGATGGACATTCCCTCAAATTTCAATTCCTACAAGGCACACTTTTTAGGCAACAAGTACCAAAAAAGATGTTGTGCTCAAAGATGCCCTCAACACCTAGGTCGAAACCTTATGTTTACAAAACAAATAATGCCAAGCATAAGCTCGGGCTCAACGGGATGCCTTGACAGTGTAAGCATTGAAGTCTACCAAGTTCAATTTTGTTAGTATGCAATTTATACAAAAGTCTTATTGAAAACGAGGAGTACCAAACTTAGCTCCATGTTCTTTATTAAAGGAGTAGTTACTCGTGGTACTAGTTAGTTAGTATATTTCTAATTACTTAAGTTATTGTTTTAGGAATTATTAGCTAGATACATAATATTACCATTTGAATTTGAATACACATGACTATTCTTTTTTAAATGAATATATTTGGAGAAGAAAAGGAGATTGTATCATTATAGAACGTTAAGTTTTGATGAATTATGAGAGAAAACCATTTTGATTTTTAGAAAAACTTCACTCCTATAGCCAAATTTGTTATTTTGAGTGTTTTTATCATATTTTCATTATTGGATTTTAATTCTGAAAGTAATCCTAAATAGATGTGAATGAATAGATTTTGTTAGTATTAGTTTTATGATGTTTCAATCCAAATTTATATTAGAATATAAGATTAAAGATTTTGTATTTACCATTTGGTGACCATCCTAGGGCTTGAATTCATAATGAAATTTAGAATGATGTTTGTCTATTGTTGAAATTTTTGTTTCTATAGATAGATAGTGAACTTTAGTTTCAATTTTTGCATTTTTTTTCAAATCTTGATCATAATTTTGTTTTCAAGGAGTAGATCTTAGTAAAGTAACTAGCTATGAAGATTTTGCATTAATGTAGAAGTTTGTTCAAATTTGAATTAGAATGTGGAGAGATGGAAAATATAATTATCACTAGAAGTTTAAAAAGACAATTATATTAGGTTGTACATGAAAAATTGAAAAATGGCGTTGCCATCAAAATAATTTGAATGTAGAATAATTAGATTAACAATTTATAACACCTAAAAAAGTTTTTTAGATATAATAGAAACATTTGTGGATAGAAGAGATACCTACAACCCACAGAATGCCTTAGGGAACACCAATTATTCGTCATGAAATGCAAATTGGTGAAGCATGAAAATGCACCAACAATTTGCAACAAAATTTTGGAAGAAAGGAATGTTAGATTGAAAATGCAAACTCACGTGTTGACTTTAAACGAAGGAATCAAAAATCAAAACCATGATTGTGTTGGATTCAGTAGGTCTAATGCAATAATATAACTTTGATGCTTTGATTAAAAAAGAACATAGATTCAATAGGTTAGAAAGGGAGGAAGTAATACTAAGGAATAGGTCTACTTCATCTCTTAATTATCGAGAAGGTGAAAGCATAATCAAGTAGACACTTTGTGATCCTTGTATGTGTAAATGGAAAGTAACCATAAAATATTTCTTAGTGTATTGAACTTTAAAATATTATTTATCCCAATGATTAATATGAACATGTTAATTATTTTTATGCCAATGGTATCAAAAAATCAATTGTTTAATATGCTTTTAAATAGATTTTCAAAATTACAAATAGACGTTTTTTAATTTTACAAGCATGTTTTTTTTCAAAAGTAGGTTTCAAGTAGAAAAAATATTTGACAATTTTTACTTTCTTGGATTTGTTGCATTAAATTGTACTTATATGCCTTCAACTTATAAAGTAAAAGTAATTTTTCAAGCTTTAAACGTAAAGGTATTTTTGAACACCATACGATTAGTCTATTAAAAAAAAACTTTTCACTTACTTTCATTATACTAAAGCTTTTCAAACTTTATATACAAAAAATTATAAATTCATTCTTGAGCAATCGATGGTTTGATAATGAATGAGAATGTTTTGACTTTACTTTTTTCCATTATGTGTAAAAACATGACTTCATGAAATATAACTATTTTTGTGTCTAATTGATTATGCTTTCACCTAAAAGGACCATGAGAATGAAGAGTTTGAACAAATATATCAAAATTTTGAACCTCCAATTCATTATGTGGTTGAAAAAAAAACCATAATTCAAGGTATCAAAATGTCCAGAGGAGTTGGGCCGGTACTTGTAACTAGACAAGAAATTATAGTCTTACCAAAAGCATGACCAACAATAGCAGAAGGTGTACCTATGGCTATCAAAGTGAAATATAATGAACCCAAACTGAATCAACAAAATGGAAATATTGTTAGAGGAATTCCAAGGGATTGGAGCAAATGGATTCATAATGTGAACAAAGTTCCAAGACCTAACTTTACATGTTACACATATTGCCATCAAATTGGACATCAGATCAATGAATATCCATTTATTGAAAATAATGTGAAGTAAGGATTTGTTGAGCATTTCCAAAATTTGAATCCAAGACCTACAAGAATAAAGAACCATGGACATATTTAAGCCAGAGGATTTGTACCATGAGAATTCCAAATAAACTCAAAAAACATATCCAGAAACATAATAGAATGGAAATGAAAGCTCAATTGTGGCAGATGTAGTACTTATTTTTATAACTCATGCACCAAGTCTATTACATCACAACATTATAAGAGTTACCTATGCAGGAACTTATGATTTCAAAATGGAACCAATAAGATATATACCATTATATTTTGTGGCAATGTTTTAGTCCATAATTACAATTATTGAAATTCCATTTGTATCAACACCATGTGAGCCATGGATTATAATTCAATAAGTTGTTAAGTTTTAGTTCCATAATTTTCCTTAGTAATAATGATTTGAATCCCTATAAACTTCCAAGTAGTAATTAGTAATAGTTGAATTAGCTTTTGGATATTTTCAACCGCATAGAACTTTTTTATGTAAATGAATGTAGTGATTAATTAATTTTAGAACCTAATAAACCTTATAGAGTGCATTATCCTTTTTTATGTTGCAGAGAGGTGAAAAGAGATGTAGAATTAGATGGGGTTTTACTGATATATTGGGAATATAGGCCCATAATTAACATTAACATTTCGCCATGACAATATTAAATTATTTTTGTGAAATAATCTTCAAGCACTAATGATGTACTTAAACTAATTATTTATTTATATTAATAATCATCAATATCTTATGATTTATTGAATCAATTATATTATTATTTATTATTAAATATTACTTAAAGCATTAACTTAATAACAATGATAATGTCTAATTATATATTTATTAACTATAATAATCTATCAAACAATTTAATTAAGTAGTAATTAACTAATATCGAAATAATTAGCTTATTATTAATAATTAGTAAATTATTATTTCATAACCAAATAAATTAATATAATAACTGAAATATTTAGTATTTAATAATTATGAACTATTAATTATAAATATTGAGTACTAGTTTTTTATATCCAATAATATAATTAAAAATTATCCTAGGGTAATTATTTAATTATAATTATTCCCATTATTATTTTCATTTATATTTCTAATAATAAATCTTTAATAGTAGCAATAAAATTAATTCAATGATTATTGTAGCTAGTTGGTAGCTAAGGTTAACTATGTTATTTTTATTATTCAGATTATTAATTCACTCATTAAAGCTATTTATGAACTATTACATTAAATATTATATATTTTTAATAATTATATTTTTCCTTCAAAAATAAATCTTGCATTCATATAATAATTTATTAGATTTCAATTCTAATTAATATAGTAATTATTATAAAATAATGAAATACTAAAACTGAAAATAAAAATTATATATCATTGATTTATTATAATCATTGAATTATTAATAATTAATAATTATCAATTATAAATTTGAAATATAAAAACTTAAAACTATATATTAATATTTCCTAGTAACTATCATATTAATTTAATATTAATTCATAATTTATTATTTATAATAATTATAATAATGTAATTTGTAGCTAGCATAGGTAAGATATTTTATTATGATTATTACAATTATTACTATATATTATTATGTCACTTGTTAAAGTTTTTTTTTTTAATAAATAAAATTAATTTTTCATAAGTATATTAGTCATTTGAAAAAAATTAATATTAGTATTTATAAAATTTTAAGTACATGTAATTAATATATAATATATAATATAATATTAATACAACTAATAAAAATGTCATTTGTAATAATTTAAATATATATAATAAGATGGTTTGGATAAAGTTTTAATATGGGCATAATATATTTAACGAATATCTTACATAAAATTTTAATATACTCAAATTATACATTTATAAATCCTAATACACCCAACTATATTCCTTAAAATTCACAAAATACACCTTTGTATATTCATAAGGTCACAACTAAATTGGTCACACTTGCAATTAATGAGACATAAATTATTCTTCTTGGATGAAAATTAAATTAAATGTTGTTCAGATGGAAGGATGAACACCAAAATAATCACAAACTAGTTGCATTATAATTGCAAATACAACTAACACAAGAAATAGTTGCAAAAATGTCCAAATGTAGTTACAAACATAATGGTTACATTTTGGCCAATTTTTACTAGTGTACCAAGTAAACCTCAATAGCCTAAATTAGGATATTTACCTAATAGTTAGGCCTAGGTGGCCTTGGCTACTAACCTAGTTAATAGATAGGCTACTTACCTACTAGGCCTAAGTGGCCTATGTTATTTACTTAATAGGCCTAGGCTAATAAGATATCTACATGGCTAATAAGACTACCTAGTAAGCCTATGATACCTACTTAGAAGGCTTGCATTACCTAGTGGGTTATTTAATAGTCCTAGGCTATGTCCTAACTATAAGTAGCCTACTAAATAGGTTTAGGGTAGGCTACTTAGCTAGGCTACTAACTAAGTTATCACCTAACAAGTAGCTTATTTCCTATTAGTTATGTTACGCTAAAAAGGTAGTTTAAGCATAGCTTAACCTACTAGTTATGTTTGGTTAGGTAAGTAACCTAGGCTTAACAAGTAGGTTAAGTCGTCAAATGAATATGGCTCATTTGATTAAAGGTCAAATCAAGATGGTCAATTTGATTAAACCCTATTCATTTTATATGGCCAATTTGATTGATCCATGGCCATTTTGATGAACATTTGTCCATTTTGACTAAATCTTTGGTTTGACACTTGGTGAAAAAGGTCATTTTATTCAAATTTATTGGTCAATTGTAAAATGTGTTTTTCATGGCCCAAACTTTTGATCAGAATCTACATACCTTTTAATCATTTTGGTCAAGTGAACCTTTTGAAAAGTCGTGATTTCTTATAATGTAGGCTCCTTCAAGTGATTCATTACCTTCCATTGAGCCACATCTTAATTTGTTAGAACACAACTACATAGTAGTTTCACCCCCAAATGAACCCAAAATTCCAAAAGAGTCTTTTTATAGTTATCAAAAATATGAGGACTTGTATAAACTTCAACTAGTTGCCTATGCCCACACCTTCCCTAATTTTCCCTTACTTCCATTTGTTGCCCCCTCTTTAAATAGGATATAATCACGAATTCAATCTGGGATAGTATGGGAGGAATAAAAGAAGGAACGAAAACCACAATGGAGGTGGATTCCAATGCTACAAAAGTGGCAACCAAAAGTACTTAGGTTCCACCAAACATTACTAAGGCTACCACATAAATTATGCATCCTTCAACCCTAGCTACAATTGTAGAAATAGAAGAGGTTACCAAAAACCTTCAACATGAGGATGAAACCAAAATTACTCTTATGGTAAAATAGATAATTTTTTATAAAAATATAATAGAGGACTATTTGATCCCAAGGATGTGATCCAAATTAAAAGGAGGATAATGTTAAAGCTAGAAATTTTTCTAGGCCAGTTTTGAAAAGTTGTAATTCTTGAACCAAAAATCATGTTTTTTATCAATTTAAATGTTTACCAATTGTTATAGTTTGTTTGGTTAAATTTACAAATTTAAATGTTTACCAATTGTACGATATAACTAGTTTTATGACAAAATCAATCATTTTACAGAATTAAAAATTGGTACTAAATTGATTTTGAAAGTTGTTTATTTATAAAATCGAAAAATTAGTTGTCACCTCTAACGCCAATTCCAGATTCTTATTGTAGGATAAAAATTGGGTAACTAGGAGTTTAACAAGATTTTTGGGAATTTTCTTTTTTTTAAGACTCCCATGGTTTTTTAATAGTGTTGAAGTCTTTTCTTAGGGAAGGTCCAAGCGTTTTTTTTTATCTTATCAAGATATTCAGAAAAGGTATTTGTTTTCATGGGAAAAACATGTATTATTTCTTACTAAAGTTTGATTGTTCATTCAATTTTTTCTTTTATTTAAAATTGAAAAAATATTTAAAAATATTTATATACATGTAAACCACTTTTGTTTATGAAATATGACAATTGTGTTAATAAGGAGTATGAGGTTGCAAATGAATGAGGTGTTGCAATGAAAAGGTGATGTTAAGGGAGGATAGGTTCACACTATGGAATAGAAAAGCCTTCCTGCTTTGCAAATGGCAGTGTAACAAAAGGTCAAAATCAACATTGAAAAAGCAAAACTAAAAATATGAACATGCATTAGAATTCACTAGATGGAACGGTTGGTCATGATTACAAACATGGGATGTTCCCTAACGCACCCCCAAACTCCTTGAAAGATTCAAATGTGAATTCGAAAATGAAAATAATGGAAGAAGGAATTGGGGTACGTTCCCTAACTCACAACACTTTAGGGGTAAGAGGGGTGTGCTGAAGCTCCAAGATGGGGATTAGGATGAATGATAAGTAGGTCAACTATTCACATGGACCTACACAAACCAAACAACAAGTTGGTGAATGCATAGTTGGAGCATTTTTGGTGCATGGATGAATCACGAACATATATGGATTCATAAGACTCATCATGGCCCAGACTTGGGGGAAGCCATCACCTTTCTCCTTATAGTATTATTTGTGATTGGCCAAGGGAGCTACACCCAAATTTCATTTTTCCCGGGACTCTTAAGTCGGGAGTCCCAAAATTCCTAAAATTGGGACTCTTGCCACTTTAGAGTGCCATAACTTTTTGTGCAAACTTCTAATTGAAGTGAGGTTTAAAGCCAAGTTTTAGCCTTTGAAATATTTTGAAAACTATGTGGCACAACACATGCACACATTTATTTTAGGGCAATTCTCGACGTTTAGTGGTTGGGGTCAAATTGACATTTTGATTCCTGACCCTTCTCTCGGTCATAATTTATGTTTTAAACACTCAAATGGATCATACAAGTTCATTTTAAATATCTATGTTTCAAAATATTTCCAATGGTATAAGGAAATATTTAGTTTAATGATTTTTGACCCCTAAAATTGTTTTATGAAAATTTAGGACTTCAGAGGGACTCCAATTCCTAAGTAGGAATCCACTTGGGAGTGTGTAGGCTCATTCTTTCACACCTTCCCATTCATGGGAATGCAAATGTGACTATGGGGGTGCACTTTTGGCCCACACCTTTCCATGCCTTTGCCTTAGTCATGAACCCAAGGCTAAGGTCGTGATAATGTTCATTTTTCGTATGCCATCCACTAGAATACCTTCACCTTACAACCTATTGTGCAGCCTTTTGGATTAGGATTGGGTGTGAAAATGCAATGTATCAGAATACGTGAGGGTAGGCTTTAGAGGTGATGTTTTTGGTGGAACATATGGACTTGGACTTGTTATTTTGTCCTATCATTTTGGGCTTGGCTTTCATGACTAAAATCATTCGCCAAATGTCCGTTTCCTAGGTGATGGGGCTAATGATCATTATAGTTGGCATCTCGCATATAAACTATCCATTATTGGCAATATATCTTTTTTTGGTATAAAATTGGAAAATGGTTGTTGGCTTAATTAACTAACTTCTTGTTGCATTTGGGCAAGGCTATCGAAATCAATCAACTTGTTTTAAAGAGATGGTATCAACCCTTTGCAGTTCATGTCGGGATTTTGTTTTGTTGAAGAGTTATCCTCATTTTCATCCTTGTCTTTGAATTCTAGTAATTGGAAATTGGAGTCAATTGGAAACCAATATTGAAAGATGATGTCTAGCACCTCGACTCCATTGAATTTTGTCTCCTCACCATAATCTTCTTTTTTCGGTTTGACTATGACAGACACATCCTACAAGCTAAACTGTAAAAAGCTAAATAAAACTTAAGCCCAATTTATTGATTTTTGGAGTTTGGCCAAGGCCATTAGAAGCATAAGCTTCTTGTTGACATACCTCCCCTTAATCCCCTTGAACCAAATTTCTTGAATCAACATCAAAAGTTTGGCTACACACTTTCCTTTGAGCTTGGAAACTTTTGAGCCTTCTTTTTGCACTTAGGGGTGCCATCTGTAGGCATAGATTTGTTGCCTTTCCAAAACACATTGTCGGTGGCTTTGTGATTCCAATTTGCTACAAACAAAACATTTTACAACATGGTTTTTGGTAATAATTATCGAAACCCCCTACACCACAGATTCCATGACGTTTACATTTAACCAAACTATCAACTTTAAGAATTCCCTGACAATTGGATGCTTAATGGGTGTTAACTTAAAGGTTGTTAAATCAGAAAGCCTTATTGTTTTTGCCCATGTTACATCCTTGGTAACTACCCAACATTGAAACTTATCCATATCACTAAACATTAGCCTACACCCATTAGAAAAACTCACAATTTTTCTCTTTATCTCATTTTCCAATTTGGTCTCCATTTTGGTTCCCTCCTCTTCCCCTTTTTGTTCTACAATAACTTTTTGCCTATCCTTGCCTAGTTGTGCAAATCTTTTTACATCCTCCTTGCTCACTCCTCTTCTCATCTTGCCGAAAATTAAAGCTTGGATTGAATTATTGATTTTCTACACTTTAGGAGCTATTCGAAAGGAATGAGAAAAAAGAAAATGCAAAGGGTGAAATGGGAAAAAAGGTCCCACATTTGTATTTGATGGGCTAACCGAGTTGTTTTCGAAAATAGTCACGTTGTTTGATAAACATGATATTGGTTGTTAGATACCGATTCGAGCAATATGTTGTTTCTTTTTGTTGGATTGTTGCCAAAACATGATGCCTTTTCCACATTATTTTTCATCAGATTCCAAGAACGCATTACTGCCAAAACGTGGCATCGATTCACTAATGCCCTTTCCACGTTCTTATTTGTTGGATATCGTTTCAACAAAAAATCAAAAGGTGCCAATGGATGTGATAGGTTCTACTTCCATCCATCGATTTCCCATCCACCACATTAATGATCAATTCTATTGCGGAAGAATCGACCATTGGATATTTTAGATTGAAATTTGACCAATAACTTTGTAATTTTGGTTATTTGCTTTGAATCTTGGATTTTGGTTATTTGCTCCAAATCTTAAATTTCGATTGTTTGCTTTGAATCTCAGATTTTAGTTTTGGAACGTAAATTTTTGGTTAGCATTCCATTTTTGGTTTTGGACCCTATGGTCAAGATTTTCGTCCAAGTTGGGTCTTCCCCATTTTCAGTTTGAATTAATGTGTTTCAAATTTTGGTTCCAATTATCGAATCTTCGCTTTTGGTTCCAAGTTGTGACTCTTGGATTTTGGTTCCATCCATCAAAAATGAAGTTTTTTTGCTTATACCTTATGCATTTTCCAGGGTTGCAATGTGGAATACTATTTCAATATTCATTATATCCCTCCCTTTTTCGATTGTTGATTCCAATCTTTTGGAAACAATTATCTATTGGAATTCGTAAGGTTTTACTTTATTAATGTTGATTAAGATGGGGTTGGGATCAAATTTGTCTATAATCATTATAATTTTGTATTGTTTGGTAAACAATATTGAATCTTATATCCAACATTGATTGAACTTGCATGTGTGTTTTTTGTGTGCTTTTGGAAACCAAAGCACATGGTCACCAAAGGAGAAGGACTTTGTTCGATAATGATTTTGTGCCCATAATGCATGATTCCATTGTCGCATGCATGTGGTTTTTGTTGCAAGTGTCTAGGATTCCTCCAATTCCTTTATCTTCGATATTCATGTATTAAGTACCCATGTCATGGTGAAATCATGAGACGTCATAAAATTTGATGCACCCCTAAATTCCTCAAAGGACCCAAACATGAATTCTAAAGTGAAATAATGGAAAAAGAAGAGGATTGGGGCACATTCTGTAACATGTAACATTTTGGGGGTAGGAGGGCATGTTGGAGCACTAGGATGGGACTAGGACAAACTCACAATTGAAAGTTCAAAATGAAATCAACTTGCACAACCAAGAAAAGAAAGCGATTAGTTTAAATTGAATGGAAGTGGTGTGGCGAACTTAATAGGGACAATCTTAAGCATAAGCTTTACATGGTCCACAACCTTTGGGAGGAAGCACCACTCCCTTCCCTATAGTATGTTGTGTGCCTCTTTGCAGGGACTACATTTGAATGTCACATTTCCCTAGGACTTCCAAGTGGGAGTCCCAAAACTGTGATTCTTGTTGTTCCAAGACTTTGGATGTTCATATCTTTTTCAAAACAAGTTTATTTTGAAAATTTAAGGGAAATATTTTATAGTTCTCAAAAATCTTTCCAAAAATGTATAACACACCCTAATTGGATCTCATTTGACCCCTTGTTTTAAAGGGGTTTATAGTTCGGAGTCAAATTGGGAATTTGACTCCTACCCTTTCTTTTGATCGTAACTCATGCAAATCTAGTCTAAATGAACAATGCAAGGGAATTTTAACCATATACGTTTCAAAATAATTCTAATGGTGTCCTAGGGGCTTAATTTGATACTTGTTTACCTTTCCAACCAAGGTTTTGAACATTCACAACTCTCGCACCAATGTAATTCCCAAAATGAAAGTCATTAGGCTTCATCCCTTGCACTCTCCCCCATTTGTGAGAGTGTGTTTCACCCCTAAACACATTTTTTTGACCTCATGGGCCCATGCATTCCATATTTAATCACAAACCCAATGTTAGGGTTGAGATAGAATTGGTCATAGGTAACAAATATTTGGTAGGCATTAGCACATGCCATCCATACATTAAAAAGGAATGTGATTTATGCCCACCTTGAAAGTTGTTCTATAGTGAAACAAAACAGTGTGGAAATGTTTGTTCTAATTCGTGCAATTTTCATTAACTACTTGGTTAATAACAACCTAATAGCCTTATTGATAGATTATGCCTCATTGTTTCCTTGAAATGTGCCAAAACAGAAAGTGAGTGGTAAGGATTTTGATGGCTTCATCGATAAAATGAATTGGTCACTAACCAAAGTGAAGGGACAACTAAACCTAGTAAAAATGAATTGATAAATGAATTAAGTTGTGACTGTAGCTGTGTTGGTCCTTAACACTTTTGCCTTCCACTTGGTTACATAATCAATAATAATCAAAATGTATTTGTTGCCATGTGAGTGATTCATAAGCTTAATTAAGCCAATGAAGTCTAAACCCCATTTCATGAATGTTCAGCTAGGAGCATGGTGATCAACTTCACCATAGGGGTATGTAAAAGATTTCCAATTCCTTGCATTAGAAGAAAAATGGGGTTTTTTTATTTGTTCAATGCAATTATTTTTCTCTAAGGTGACTAATTTTTTTCACATGCAACTAAAACAATAGTCACCTTGGACAAAAATAGTCACAAAAGTTGGTTACAAAACCTTCTTCTAGTGTTGGCAAGCATCACATGATTAACAGTGTTGCTATGCATCCTTGTGTAGAATTGGCCACCAATACTTGGCATTGAACACCTTTCAGGTGATGATGTCCACTAAAAAATGTCCACCACCAACTCCTTTGTGCATCTTCTATGGGATTATTAAAACTCTCTTCATTACTATAATATTTGTCTTAGTTCACTCTAGGTTTCATTAGATTTTGAGTGAATTTTGACATTTTTACCCAGTGAAATTGTTTAACCCCCTAGTGAACAGGGACCAGTTGCTACGGACAATGAATTGTTTCACTAGTACCTATTGAAACAAGGTTACTTTCAAGTGAAATACAAATTTACCAAACCATTCACTTGTTAATTAACTAACTAGCCAACATGGAAATCAGTTAAAATTTAATTATTTAATATATAATATTATTGATAATTTCATGATTTTTTAGCCTATGATTTATTGACACGTGTCATTACCTAAGATAGGTTAAAAGCCTAACTTATGTAGGTAGGCCACGTAATCAACCTAGGCACCTATTATAGGAATTATATACGAGAATATTTAGTCAACATACCATTGTTGACCACACATAACACCATTCATGAGGTTTGATCCTTTGACCTTTAGAATGGAGACAAACACCCTTACCATCAAACCACCCACTTGTTGTGATAATATGTTACATTACATTTTCTTTATCAAATATTTCATTTTAAATATTACAAAAACATAAAATTTGAAAATTCATGTCTTATTGAGATTTTGTTCAAATGAAATGACTCGAGTTTACTTTTTGAAAAATTTCAATAATGCAAATAATTACATTTATTTCCTTTTGAAAGTTTTTAATCATTTGAACAAAAAAAAGTTTAATAAATGGATAAGTTTTTTTGGTAATATAAACCTAAGTTATTTTTGGTTATTATAAAGTACTTTTGGCTATTTTAACTTATTTAACCTTAAGTTATTTTTAGTTATTGTAAATTATTTCAATTTAAATTATTTACAATTATTATATAAGTTATTTTTGGTTATTCTAAGTTATTATATATGTTACTTTTAGCTATTCTAAATTATTTCATCTTAGGCTATTTTCGATTATGTGAGGCTATTATTGGTTATTTTTTGCTATTGAAGGTTATTGCACCTTATGTTATTTTTGGTAATTTTAAGTTACTATGAGTTATTTCACCTTAAGTTACTTTTATTTAATATAAATTATTTCACCCTATATTTTTTTTAGCAATCTTAAGTAATTCTAATATATGGCTATTGGTTGTTCTTTTATTGGGGTTATTGGTGGTTATTAATGGCTATTAGTACTTATTCTATTAGTGCCTATTAATGGTTATTGGTAGCTATTATGTTAATGGCTATTAGTGGCTATTGGTTATTATTCTATTAATGACCATTGGTGGTTATTCTATTAATTATTAGTAATTATTTATTGGAGGCTATTGGTTATTATTTTATTAATGGTTATTGATGCCTATTCTATTAATGGCTTTTGGTTGTTATTCTACTAATGATTATTGGTGGTTATTTTATTAATGATTATTGATAGTTATTTTACTAATGACCATTGGTGGTTATTTTGTGAATGGCTATTAATGTCTATTCGATGAATGGTTATTGGTGGCTATTCTATTAGTGGATATTCGTGCTTATTGATGGCTATTATATTAATGGTTATTGGTGGTTATTTTATTGGTGGATATTCGTGCTTATTCATGGCCATTATATTAATGGTTATTGGTGGCTATTTTATTGGTGGATATTCGTGCTTATTCATGGCCATTATATTAATGGTTATTGGTGCCTATTTTATTGGTAGATATTTGTGCTTATTAATGGCCATTATATTAATGGTTATTGGTGCCTATTTTATTGGTAGATATTTGTGCTTATTAATGGCCATTATATTAATGGTTATTGGTGCCTATTTTATTGGTAGATATTTGTGCTTATTAA